>Ga0209137_1001459_pt1 | contig 22266 bp, 23 predicted proteins | sample SaaInl5LU_22_DNA_FD_184642 | JGI IMG/M metagenome (GOLD analysis project Ga0209137, IMG submission 184642) | Marine microbial communities from expanding oxygen minimum zones in the Saanich Inlet - ESP_105LU_22_DNA (SPAdes) (version 2) | ecosystem: Environmental > Aquatic > Marine > Intertidal...
AGGCGCTGCTTTACTGGCTACAGGTTTTTTAGGAGCTGGCTTTTTAGCGGCTGGTTTGCTGGCTACAGGTTTTTTAGGAGCGGGCTTTTTAGCGGCTGGTTTGCTGGCTACAGGTTTTTTAGGAGCTGGCTTTTTAGCGGCTACGTTTTTTGCCGCCACCGCGGTTTTCGGTTTGGCTGCTGGTTTTCTCGCCATAATTATCTTTCTCTGCGCTTTAACTAAAAGTTCAAAAACTAAAAGTTCAAATTATATGTTTTAAAGTTCGGAATTCCTGTTCAGGGCTCCGATCCCAACCAAAAGCTCACTTTCAAGCTCTCGTTAAAAAGTCTTTCTTTATGGGCTGTAATCCGCCCATAAAGCTACAACTTATGAAGAGACTATAAGCTAATCTGCGCTCATATGTTAGGGGGTGCCCGAGTGTAATTAGCCCCGAAAAACCGATTATCATATTGTTTTAGAATTGAAATATTTGCAAGTCAGGGCTCAAAAATAGCAAGAATGCAACCCAATTTGCAAGGAGATGCAAATAATAGTGCTCTACAACTGCTTTTTGCGCATTTTTCGTAGCCATTAAAATTTATAAAGCATCAGCGATAAGACCCTGCTACCATGACGGTCAGGACAAATCGCCGCTTGCATTGGTGCGCTCAATGCATATTTTAGGCGACTTAGAACAATAGACAAACCATGAAGCGTGATTGTGCTGGTTACGATTGGCAAATCTGATTTCATATACTGGCCCGCTGGGTATTTAGGAGGTTTTTATGACTGAACGTGTATCTCTTTCCGGACTTCAGGTGGATAAAGAATTAGCTGACTTTGTTGCCAATGAGGCTTGCGGGGGGCTAGACGTCTCCGCCACTCAATTTTGGGACGTTTGCGCTTCCGTATTGGCTAAGTTCAAAGAAACCAATCACTCGCTGCTTGCCAAGCGCGAGGACTTACAAGCAAAGATTGACGCATGGCATGTGGCAAGCCGTGGCAAGCCGCATGATGCCGAGGCCTATAAAAGCTTTTTGTTGGAGATAGGATATTTAGTTCCGGAAGGCCCAGACTTTTCTATTGAGACCGACCGTGTGGATGCTGAGATAGCAACAATTGCCGGACCACAATTAGTTGTGCCGATTAAAAATGCTCGCTTTGCCGTCAATGCCGCCAACGCACGTTGGGGCAGTCTCTATGATGCTTTTTACGGAACCGATATTATTTCCTCTGAGGGTGATCTGGCACCGTCGGGACCTTATAATCCTGTTCGCGGTGCTGAGGTGATCAAGCGCGCTAAGGCGTTTTTGGATGAGATTGTTCCTCTCCACAGTGCAAGCCATACGGATGTAACCCAATATCATATTGTCGGTGGTGCGCTGCATGCGCAAACAGCATCGGGTGATTTTGGGTTGGCTATCCCAGAGAAATTTGTTGGCTATACAGGCTCAGCCGAAAAGCCGGACACCGTTCTGCTTTGCAATAATGATATGCACATAGAGCTGATGATTGATCGTGACCATAACATTGGTAAGGATGATCCATCCGGTTTGGCCGATGTTAATTTAGAATCCGCGGTGACAACAATTATGGATTGTGAAGATTCAGTTGCTGCCGTCGACGCAGAAGATAAAGTAGAAGCCTATCGCAATCTTCTCGGCCTCATGAAGCGCGACTTGAATGTGTCTATGGAAAAAGGCGGACGCACTTTAGTTCGCCGCTTAAATGATAATCGTACATATCACACGCCTGACGGAAACGAATTAACCCTGCCTGGTTTGAGCCTGATGTTGGTTCGTAATGTTGGTCACTTGATGACCAATCCAGCTATTCTCGATACGGCCGGTGATGAGATTCCAGAAGGCATTATGGATGCTGTGATGACAGGGCTTTTGGCTCAGCATGATTTTGCAAAAACCGATGTTGCGCTGAAAAATAGTCGTCACGGTTCTGTGTATATCGTTAAGCCAAAAATGCATGGCCCTGAAGAAGTCGCCTTTACCAATGATCTTTTTGCTGCGGTCGAAGAGGCTTTCGACATAGCACCGAACAGTATGAAAATGGGCATCATGGATGAAGAGCGCCGGACTACAGTTAATCTCAAAGAATGTATTCGTGCCGCCAAGCACCGCGTTATCTTTATCAATACAGGCTTTCTAGATAGAACGGGTGATGAGATCCATACGTCGATGGAAATGGGGCCCATGATCCGCAAAGCTGAAATGAAAACGCAGGACTGGCTCAAGACGTATGAAGACTGGAACGTCGACATTGGCTTGAGCTGTGGACTTCAGGGGCGAGCGCAAATCGGTAAAGGCATGTGGGCCATGCCCGATCTTATGGCGGATATGCTAGAGCAGAAAATTGGGCAGCCGCGCGCTGGTGCAGATTGTGCATGGGCACCATCGCCAACAGCGGCAACAATCCATGCCATCCACTATCACCGTGTTGATGTGGAAGCTGTGCAAAACGAGATTAAATCGCGTCCGCGTGCGTCATTGGATAAGATCCTAAATATACCAGTTGAAACGCATCCGCAGTGGAGCCCTGAAGATGTGCAACAAGAGTTAGACAATAATGCGCAGGGCATTCTTGGTTATGTCGTACGCTGGATTGACCAAGGTGTTGGCTGTTCAAAAGTTCCGGATATTCACAATGTCGGTTTGATGGAAGACCGCGCGACCTTGCGTATTTCAAGTCAGCATATTGCCAATTGGTTACATCATGGAATTTGTACGCAAGACCAAGTCATGGAAACCATGAAGCGGATGGCGGGTGTCGTCGATGGTCAAAATGCTGGTGATCCACTGTATCAACCGATGGCGGCAAATTTAGAAACGAATATTGCGTTTCAAGCCTCTTGCGATCTTGTGTTTAAGGGTCGGTCTCAGCCAAGTGGATATACCGAGCCGTTATTGCATCAACGCCGTCTCGAGTATAAGGCGGCGCAAGCATAGGTTAGATACTTAAGTTTATGTCGCAGTCTAAAAATATTTTTGCACTTGAGCAGACCCACAATAAAAACCGTTGGTTTCTAAAGGTAGAGCGGAACATTAGTGTCGGCCCGCCTGAGAATACGTTTTTGTTTGGTGGTGTCGGCCTGGCGTCTTCCATTGTGGCTATGGAGGGTGTAACAGGGCGGCGGATCATATGGGCAACGGCGCAGTATTTATCGTTTGCTCGATTGGGCGAAGTTGTCGACCTTGATGTCAACGTTCCCGTTTCAGGAAACTCGATTTCGCAGGCTCGCGTCATTGGCCATGTCGGAGACCGAGAAATTTTTACGGTGAACGGTGCGCTAGGTCAGCGTGATATTCTGCATAGCGGGCAATGGGCGCAAATGCCTGAGACAGCATCGCCGGAAGATTGCCCACCCGTTCCAGGTTGGACGGATCGAAACGATTTACATTCGAGCTTGGATACGCGTCTTGCCAAAGGCCGATACGGCGAAGACCGCAATACCGGTGTGCCGAGCGAAGATGCACAAGTATTAATGTGGGTGCGAATGAAAGACGGCTTGCCAATGAATTCAAGCGCGCTTGCTATCATTGCAGATTTCGTCCCCTCAGCTAGCGGTAACGCTTTGGGCATTCATGCAGGTGCTAATTCGTTGGATAACACGTTACGCGTATCTCGCTTGGTGCCAACACAATGGGTGCTGTGCGATATACGCATTCACGCTATTCAGGGCGGTTTTGTACATGGCCGCATGCTTATTTTTGCTGAAACGGGAGAGTTAATGGCAACGGCGAGCCAGTCTGGCATTGTCAGGGTTTGGAATAAGTAAGCGAGCGCTAATTCTGGTTTTCTAGGGTCTCAATCACTCAGTTCTTAGTCGGTAATCTCAAGACTTTAGAACGCACTCTTTTTTTGTATTTTTGCATACAGATAACCGCTCAACCCACCAACGATACATAGTGCAAAAAATCCTTGCGTATCTCGGGTGGCTGCAATTGCGGTTATCCCAAAGCTATATTCCATGGCCAAAAGCGTTACGATAACGGCAATAAATGTGCTTGCCATAAAAACTGGGGTTTTCAGTCTGGGTAGATAGCGCGCCACAATATGCCCAACAATTAGAGAAATCAGCAAGCCAAGGCCGAAAATCGCACCAAATAACGGCGCCATGCCAGAAATATCTTGCAATGTGGTGTCTAGGCGTACGGTTAAGGGAACGGGAAGCCCCATCTCGATAATGTTTCCCAGTATAAATTGGCTGGATACGGAAATGCCAACCACCACAAAGAACACCAAAGCCAAAATATAGGCTAAGACTTGGCGCCAACTTGGCAGCAAATTACGCATACTTCCTCCAATACTCATCTAAAATCAGATGATTTTTCATTAAGATTATGATATCCTAAATATTCTGTTTTTGTAAGCCCTATGTTATCGTAATTGCTGAGTTTTTTGTTAGCGAGATTTATAACATTTCCGGGCTGACGCTAAAAATATTCGGGAGAGTGTGTCTATGAGAGGTTTATCAGCTGGGATATCGCTGGGGGTGATGGCGCTTGTGGGCTCGCTTAGTGCGGTTTCTATTGTCACATCCGTTGCTGCGCAGGACATTAAACCTGTTGTGAGTGACCAAGGTACAGCTAAGCCTTATGTTCTAAATACGGTGGTTGAGGGCTTGGTTTTACCATGGTCTATCGCCTTTTTACCAAATGGTGACATGCTGGTAACAGAGCTGGATGGTCGCTTGCGCCTTATTCGCAACGGTGAGCTTGTTCGCGAGCCCGTGAGCGGTGTTCCAGAGGTTTATCGCGCCAGTCAGGGCGGCCTTATGGACATAGCGCTGCATCCCGATTTTGAGACCAACCAATGGGTTTATTTAACATTGGCGACAGGAACGCCGGAGCGAAATGCTCTACGCGTTATTCGGGGTCGTTTTACTGGTTCTGCGCTAGAAAACATTCAAACTATCTTTGAAGCTGCCAAAACCAAGGACACAGCGGTTCATTACGGCGCCCGCATGACATTTTTGCCAGATAACACATTATTGGTAGCTGTTGGCGATGGTTTTGATTATCGCGAAGAGGCGCAGAATCTGAGCAATCATTTCGGTACAATTATACGTGTAACGGATAATGGAAATGTGCCGGATGATAACCCATATGTAGGAAATGACGACGTTCAGCCAGAAATCTGGAGTTATGGACACCGAAATCAGCAAGGCATTGTCTATGACGAGGTTCGCAATGTTGTGTTCGAATCCGAGCACGGTCCGCAGGGTGGGGATGAGCTGAATATTATCAAGCCTAGCCTTAATTATGGCTGGCCAGCTATTACCTATGGGCTAGATTATTCTGGCGCGGTTATTTCGCCTTATACCGCCTATGAGGGCATGGAGCAGCCGTTGGTTTATTGGGTTCCTTCAATCGGCCCAAGCGGTATGGATGTTTATAACGGCTCTGCTTTCGCGGATTGGCAGGGTGATATTTTCCTTTCCAGCCTCATATACAACCATGTTGTCCGTGTCGATATGCAGGGCAATGAGCCGGGCAAGCAGGAAATATTATTTGAGGAAGTTGGAGACCGTATCCGCGATGTGCGAAGTGCCCCGGATGGAACCATTTATCTTTTAGTTGAGGGCGAAAACGGCCGAATTGTTCAAGTTTCGCCTACCCAGTAACCTATTGGTGCTTTGGCATTTTACTGAACATAAATTATGCCTGAAGGGTGGACGTGACCCTATCTATCGCGTATAACGCCTTTCATAATTCATGGAGAGATTATTATGGCTGTTCCAAAACGAAAAACGACACCGTCGAAACGTGGCATGCGTCGCGCTACTGACGCATTGAAAAGCCCAACATATATCGAGAATCCGGATAGCGGTGAGTTGCACCGTCCGCACCATATCGACCTTAAAAGCGGTATGTATCGCGGCCGTCAGGTAACAGAACCAAAAGCTTAATTAGCTAGCTTTCGGATTTCTTTAAGGATCGCCTCTATTCGTGGCGGTCCTTTTTTTGTTTCAACAACGTCCTCGTCGCGTTTTATATGAACAATCTCACCATCGAAAATTCGTCTAGCCGCTTGGGCGCCAATCAAACTATTGGTGACAATAACCCCGTCGGCATCCTTGATCAGGCTTCCATGCAAGCTTGCCTCGCGGCATGCAAGCCCAGCTATCGTTCCTTGCTTTAGCACCTCAGCGCGAATTATTCCTGGCAGCGCTCCATCCGAGATGGGCGGTGTTAATAGCGCATCGTCCAGCCATAAAAATATGTTGCCGGCACCGGCACAGGCAATTTGCTGGCGCGAGTTGAGCAAGATAGCTTCATCCGCATTGCGTGCTATGGCTTGATTGCGGGCAGCTATATTATCGATATAGGAGAGCGTTTTAAAACGCGAACTGGGGTTCGCTTCAGCTCGCATCACGGACACAATGGCCAGGTCTATAAAGTTGGCGGTAGGTTCTGTCTTAGTATCCGGCGCGCATGCGATAATCCAATTCAGCTTCTCGCGTCTGGCAGGCACCAGCCCGCGCCCACCCGTACCACCAGTTATGCTCAGGCGAAGACTACCCATACTGTGCTGCTCTTGTTGTATGAGGCTTAACATAGCGGACTGGATATCGTCGGCTGAATAATCCAACTCAAAATTAAAGAATGCAGCAGCCTCAGATAGACGCGCCCAATGTTCGTTGAACAAAATAATTTTTCCGCCATGAAACTTAAGCGTCTCAAATATTCCTTCACCGAGTAGTGTCGCGCGATCCATCACGGACAGCTGAGCCGCTTCTGTTTCAACAAGTTGTCCGTTTAGCCAAATCATGCATCAGGTTCCTGTTTGGGTGCGCTTTGGAATGCTGTGTAAAAAGTTACCGATTATATCTCGACCATTCGGTGTTAGCACAGATTCCGGATGAAATTGAACGCCGTAAATTTCATGTGCCTTATGTCGTACTGCCATATTAATTTTATCTGGTCCCCAGGCAATTTCTTCTAAGCAGTCAGGTAAGTCATAGGCAGCCAATGAATGATACCGGCCGGCCGCAAATGGTGAAGCTATACCGGCAAATAAACGATCGTCATTATGCGTGACCGCTGACGCACTTCCGTGCACTGGATCACTTCTCTCTATCTGACCACCAAAAAAACTAACAATTAGCTGGTGGCCAAGGCAAACACCTAAAACGGGTATCTTGCCTGTCACGGCTTCTAAAACTGCGCGTGAAATGCCAGTTGTCTCCGGGCGACCCGGGCCGGGCGAAAAAATAACAGCGTCGGGTTTAAGCGCCAGAACATCTTCGACCTGGTCCATGTTTTGGCGAACCACCTCAACCTCGTACCCGGCTTCGGCTACATATCGAGCAAGAGTATGAACAAAGCTATCAAAGTGATCTATGATTAGGATCATAGCGATGGCTCGCAAACTGCACTCAAAATCTTTTGTCGGCGGTCATGTGGCGTGAAGCCTAAAGCGGCAAAAATCCCGGCCGCCTTATCCAGCGTTTCGTTATACTCCGCCATAGCGTCACTGCGGCTTGTGATCCCGCCACCGACATGAAACTGCAAGTCCTTGCCTGCAAATACGATCGAGCGGATGGAGATATTCAGGTTGGTCCGTCCGTCAAACCCAATATAGCCAAGGCTCCCACAAAATGGCCCTCGGCGTGTCGCCTCTATATCGGCAATGATTTCCATGGCGCGTATTTTAGGCGCGCCCGTAATCGACCCGCCAGGAAAGCTGGCCGCAAGAACGTCAACGACAGTGCTACGTTCGCGAAGTTGGCCGGAGATTGTCGATACTAAATGGTGCACATTCGCATAGCTTTCCAATGCGCATAATTGCTCGACTTCGATCGAATGAAGGGCGCATATTTTGGCCAAGTCATTGCGCAGAAGATCAACGATCATAATGTTTTCGGCTCGATCTTTTTCACTGGCAAGTAAGTCCCGCGCCAGCGTTGCATCCTCAACGCGGTCGTCAGATCGTGGCAGTGTGCCTTTTATTGGGCGAGTGCGTATCGTCGCCCCGACTATTTCAATGAAGGCCTCGGGTGAGCTTGAGGCTAGGCTCCAGTCTCCAAACTGTGCGAAGGCACCAAATGGTGCTGGGCTAATTTGGCGGAGATTTTGATAGGCCTCAAAATCTGTTGCATCTTGTTTCAGGCGCCCTTTATAGCGTTGCGCTAAGTTGGCTTGAAAAATATCCCCATTAGCAATGTGCTCTTTTATGCGGTCTACGTTTTGCCTGAATTCATCGCGCGTAAAATTACTAACTAAACCGTCTTCGATAAGAGGTGCCGCTATTTTTTTTGTCGGCGATGATGAAGCTGCCTGTGACAGGTCGAGCAATCTGTCTTTCCACATTTCAATATCACTATGCGCTTTAGCAGATCTGGCTGAGGCTGAGGTTTCGGGATGGCCGGTTGCAAAAATAAAGCAACGCTTCCCAATATGGTCAAAGGCAAGTCCATGCGAATAAAAACCAATGGCCAAATCGGGCACTTGCATATCGTCTTCTGAATTCTGAAGAACGGTTGCACCTAAGACGTCCTCAAAACAACCACCCAATTCATATCCGAAAACGCCAACGCAACCGCCACGAAAATCTGGAAGTTCGCTCAATAGGTCAGTCGGTATATCCGGCCATGGATCTTCGAACTCTTCTTGCATGCGGCTCAAATCCGCGAGTGGGTTTTTATCAGCCAACGCATTTGCGTCGACATATTTGATCAGCGTATCGAATGGATCGGTAATGATAAAGCTATAGCGGCCGGTTGGGAAATTACCTCCGGAGTCTAACCATATCGAAAATGGTTCATCGGCGTGCGGCGTAAAGGCCAGCTCAGGGTCGACCCAAGCCTGTTGTTCTATCACTGCGCCAGTACGGGAAACGAAACGGATCATTTTAGCTTTGGCTCGCTCGCGGTTTTGGAAACCAGTCATCGGCAGCGAATTCAGGTTCGGCTAGATGCGTTGCTTGTGCATCGGTGATCGCGTCTGGGTTATGCAAACTCAGTAATGTCCAATACCCATGAGAAACCAAACTTAACCAGTGGTCGATTCCAAGGTTATATTCGCGGTTGTCCATGCCACTTCCGGAGAGGCGCACAGCATGTGCATCATGGCCATTTTCACTAATGGATAGAATACATGGTGCACCGGCTTTCCATGTCCAAACGCTATTTGATTTTCGACGATGCCACGGCACATAAGATTCAGCCGTTAACAGACAAAATAATTGTCCATTATAAGTTCCGAAGAAGCCGCCCTGAAAACCAGGGCTGAGATCTAGCTGATTGATAACGGATTGGGCCGGCAGGTCGGATGGTAGTTGCAGGTCGCTATCTGTCGAGCCACCCATAAACGAACCGGCCATTTAAAAGATATCCTTTTGTCGACGGATCTCAGCAAAAACATCAACGTCACGGGCATCAGCCATATTTAGAAAGTCTCGTATCTTGGGGTCATGCGGCCGCAAAAATGGATTGGTTTCTAGCTCTGTCGATAGACGTGTAGGAACGGTTGGAATGTCTTTTGATCTGGCAATATCAATATCTTTAGCTCGGTCCTTCAAGGCTTGATTTTGACCATCAATATGACAGGCAAATCGCGCATTGGCAGCCGTATATTCATGCGCACAATACAGTGTAGTGGTCGCCGGAAGTGCGGCAATCTTTTGTAAGCTGGCCCACATTTGTTCGGCCGTGCCTTCAAAAATTCTACCGCACCCTAGCGCAAAGATGGTATCGCCCACAAAGGCCTTTTCATCTTCAGCAAAATAGAAGGCGATATGGCCAAGCGTATGCCCGCCGACATTCAGAACTCTAGCTTCGGCATCCCCAAGGCTGACGATATCTCCATCATCAACCGCCTCATCAATACCCGGAATGCGATCGGCTTCGCCTTTAGGGCCTATAATTTTACAGCCGGTCTTTTCTTTGAGTTCAAGGTTATTGCCAGCATGATCAAAGTGGTGATGCGTGTTCCAAATATAATCAAGGGACCAGCCGCGCCGTGCGAGGGCGGCTAAAATTGCCGCGCTTTCGGGTGTGTCGATTGCCGCTGTTAGGCCGGATTTTGTATCATGTATCAAATACCCATAATTATCGGATAAACAGGGAAATTGTTCGACCTCGATCATGATCTCTTCTCCAGTCATTAAGTTTAGACTATCTAACGGCACCTTCACGGGCCTTAGACTTCAACTCCATCTTAAGCGTAGATAGGTTAATTGCCAAATCAAGTTAAGCTTGCTTATATCACAAGATAATTCACTAAATCCTTTTTTCAATTGAATAGATATGGTCGGAGCTAGATATTACCTGTGAGTGTTGATATTTTAGATTTAGAGGCGTTTTACGCCTCCCCCCTCGGCCAGATGGTATCACGAGATCTATCCAATTGTTTAGGCCGTTTGAAAGCTCCACATCGCCATGCGGCCAAAATTGGGCTCGGGTATACGCTGCCGTTCGAGGCTCAGTTTGGTCCGAGTTTCCCACAATTTATGCCAGCTGAACAAGGTTGTATCCGTGCAAAGTCGGGGCACAGTAATCGTGTAGCTCTGGTACATGGTAATGATTTACCCTTGCGAGATGGCAGCGTGGATTGGATATTGGCCACGCATTTCTTTGAGCATGTTGCAAATATCCCAAATGCTCTAGAAGAAATTTGGCGCGTGTTATCCCCTGAAGGGCGTGTGATAATGGTCGTTCCCAATCGACGGGGCCTTTGGGCACGATTGGATAAAACACCATTTGGCATGGGTCGGCCTTATAGTCGCGGTCAACTGCGCCGTGCTGCTTTGGAGGTTGGTTTTATTCCATTGCGTTGGGAAACAGGTCTGCATTTTTTGCCATCTGAGCGCCGTTCTATTATGCGCATATCCGCTGTTTCTGGCCCACTCATGAGGTTCTTGTTGCCTGAGTTGTCGGGTGCTTTAATTCTAGAATTGGGTAAGCGGGTGTCGGCACCGATAAAAGTGCGCCGCGCTATACTGCCAGTATCGGTTGCTGGCGCACGTTCGGCTACAGCTAGCTTTAACCGCGATGAATAACGAACACGCCTAGCTCTGCAAAAAGATTATCGAATTTGTTGGGCGCGCCGGATTTTTGTTTCACCCGTTCTCGGCTCAACGTAATTGTGTGTTCAATCTGTAAATCAAGATCCTTACAAAGTTCCACAAAATCAATAAGCGTACATAGGTGAATGTTCGCGGTGTCATACCAATGTGCATCTAGATTTTTTGTTTCGGGCATACGACCACCAAGCAATAGGGCAAGGCGGATCTGCATGTGTCCGAAGTTAGGGATCGACACAATGAGTTTCTTCCCAATCCGCGACATCTCCTGCAACACTTCGGCGGGTCTTTGTGTGGCTTGTAGGGTTTTACTCAGTATCACAAAGTCAAATCCGTCATCTGGATAATAGGATAAGTCTTTATCGGCATTTCCTTGGACGACACTTAAACCTTTACTAACGCAACTGTTCACACCTTCTTGGCTCAATTCCAATCCACGACCATCCACGCCTCTGCGGCGCACGAGCATGTCAAGCAAGTCACCTGAATTGCAACCGATATCAAGGACACGGGATCCTTCGGGAACCAAATCAGCAATGATTTCCAAATCAACGCGCGCCCTAGACGTGCTATTGGATGCCTTTGAGAGTGGATTGACCATTAGGCTGTCTCCTGCGTTTGCGCATCGTCTTGCTCTATGAGGCCGCGCGACTGTGCGCATGACCGAATAAAGCCGGTCAGTGTATCAAACATCTCTGGCTCATCGAGTAAAAAGGCATCATGTCCTTTGTCGGTCTCAATTTCTACAAAGCTGACATTGGCGCCCGCTGCATTTAGCGCTCGGACTACAGATATGCTCTCATGAGTTGGGAACAACCAATCGCTGGTAAAAGAGACAACGCAAAATCGTGTTTGTGAGCCGATAAAGGCGCTGGTTAGGCTGCCGTCATGATCACTTGCAATATCGAAATAATCCATGGCACGGGTAATGTAGAGATAGCTATTTGCATCAAAGCGTTCGACAAATGTCGTGCCTTGGTGGCGTAAGTAGCTCTCTATTTGAAAGTCTGCGTCAAAGCCAAAACTTAAGGCATCACGGTCTTGCAAATTTCTACCAAATTTTCGTTGTAGCGCACCTTCCGATAAATAAGTCACATGGGCAGCCATCCGCGCGACCGCCAAACCCTTGCTTGGTGTCTCGTTATGCTCGTGGTATTTTCCGCCATGCCATTTATTATCAGCGATGATTGCTTGGCGGCCGACTTCATGAAACGCAATATTTTGCGAGGAGTGCCGCGCGGCTGTGGCAATGGGAATTGCAGAAAAAACTCTATCACCGAATGCTGCGGCCCATTGCAAGGTTTGCATGCCACCCATCGAGCCACCGATGACACAAAATAAATCCGGTATTTTGAGTGCGTCGATCAGCAAAGTTTGCGCCCGCACCATGTCACCAATCGTAATGACCGGAAAATCAAGGCCATAAATTTTACCCGTTTTTGGGTCTTCGCTCGCTGGCCCGGTAGAGCCGGAACAACCGCCGATAACATTTTGGCATATGACGAAATATTTGTTGGTGTCTATGGCACGGCCTGGACCGATTAAATTACTCCACCAACCTGGTTTATTATTTGTTGGGTTGAAACCGGCTGTGTGTTGATCAAGGGAAAGCGCATGACAGACCAGTACAACATTAGTCTTATCTTCATTGAGCGTTCCGAATTGCCGATAAGCGATGACGGGCTCAAATAACTCGCCGCCGCCATCGAGCTTGAGGCTCTGGCCTGCAAATTTATGAAAAATGGTTTCAGAACCATTTACGTCTTGATCAGCTTTATTCATCTTGTCGGTTTAACCTTGTCGCGCTTTTCGGTCAATGGCGGAGACGCTAGGCTGGTTATATCTGTCGTAGGCATTACTATACGGCATATGGGGGTAAAAGGGCTCATTATTTCAATAATTTCCTTTTGCCTTAGGCGAATGGAAGCCTTAAAACTAAGGCTTAAGGAGTAGCTTTGATGAGTATAGATAAAAACCCGCATGAAGCTAGCAGCCACGGCTTAGCGGAGGTTCGCCAAGAAATCGATAGTCTCGACCGGCATATTTTTGAGCTTTTAATGGCCCGTTCGGGTTTAATTGACCGTGTCAAACGCTCAAAAACGGGCGCATCCTTGCCGTTAAGGCCAGATCGCGAGGTTGCGCAAATGCAACAGCTCATCGATTGGCACAGCCAAGCGAATACGAACATGCCAATACAGGGGCTCATTGCGATTTGGCGGCAGATTATTGCCTCGTCGATAGCCCAGCAGGGCGGAATGACGATCATGACTTGTCCAGCCACGCATAATATAGCTGAGGCTCATTTTGGTGCATCTTTAAGTTATCATGCGCATATGTCGGCTGATGCGGCTATTGCCGGTGTTGAGCCGGATAAAACGGTCGCGGTTACAGATATTGAAAGCCTCGGGGCTTGGGTTGAGCAGCTGCCGGCGGGATTGAAAGTTGTTGCTCGATTGCCTGTTATGGGGACGGCGCAAGCTTTATGTTGGGCCTATTTGGAAGTCGCGCCTCAAGCCGATGACGTCATTTTACTATTTGGCGCCGATTTGCCAGCAGGGGCACAAACGCTCCATACCTATGCTAATGGTAAATTGGGTGAAGTAAAAGCCGATGTCCAGTTTGATGCGGCGAAATATCAAGTGCTGGGTCGCTATGCAAACTTGACTGATAATGCTAGGCAAAGCCAATAAGAAGCGGTAGCACTATTGCAGACACAAACCGCGAGCAGTGACATAAACACGAGATAGATAGATGAGTGAAACGGGAAAACGTCCACAGCCAAGACCTTTTTTGGAACAACTTGCACCCTATGTAGGCGGGCGCGAGCGTGTGGAGGGTGTGGAAAATCCTCATAAACTTTCAGCGAACGAAAATCCCTTGGGGCCAAGTGCCAAAGCTATTGAAGCGCTGCAGGATTTGTCTCGTCTTGAAATATACCCCGATGGTAGCTCTAAGGTTTTGCGAGCCGCGATTGGCAAACAATTTAATCTTAATGCCGATCGAATAATTTGCGGTAATGGATCCGATGAAATCTTCCACTTGTTAGCTCAGGCTTATTTGCAACCCGGCGATGAAACGATTTGTACACGTCACTCATTTTTAGTTTACCGTCTCGTGACGGAAGCGGCTGGCGGTAATACGCTTATGGTGCAGGAGAATAATTTAACGGCGGATGTTGATGCGATTTTAGCGGCGGTTACCGAGAAAACTAAAATTGTCTTCATTGCGAATCCTAATAATCCAACGGGCACGGTCATCAGTAAATCTGAAATACGTCGTCTTCATGCAGGACTTCGTTCGGATATAATTTTTCTGATAGATGGTGCCTATGCCGAGTATGTCACAGATAATATTTATGATGACGCTTATGATCTCGTTAACGAAAGCGAGAATGTTGTTGTCACGCGAACTTTTTCAAAAGCATACGGACTTGCGAGCTTGCGGTTGGGGTGGGGGTATTTCCCAACTCGCGTTGCAGATATATTAAACCGCACGCGCGCGCCTTTTAATATTAACTCACTGGCATCGAATGCGGGCATGGCTGCGTTAGCGGATCAAGAGCATATTCGTGAGACGGTTGCGCATAATGTGCAGTGGAGAAACTGGTGCACGCAGCAGATCAATGCTTTGGGCATTGAGGTTTTGCCAAGCGAAGCCAACTTTATTTTATTGCGTTTCAAATCGGAAGTGATGGCCCAAGACGCAGACGATTTTCTCTGTCAGAAGGGGGTCATTTTAAGAGCGCTGGGAGCCTATGGTTTGCCGGAGTGCTTGCGCATGACCATAGGTACGCAACAAGCAAACCGCGATGCTGTAACCGCGCTGACCGCATTTATCGAAACCTATACAGAAAGTACCGAAGGGTAAGGCTATGGCTAACGCGGGAAAAGATATGGCAGAGCCGAGCAAAGCAGGAACAAGAAAGCCGCGCATTGCGCTTATAGGGCTTGGCTTGATTGGCTCGTCTTTGGGGCATGCTTTTCATAAATATGACCTTACAAGTGCAGTCGTTGGATATGCGCGCACGCGTGAAACCCGAGAGACAGCACTGTCTTTGGGGTGCGTCGATGAGATTGCGGAAAGTGCAGCGGCAGCGGTTGTCGGCGCTGATGTTGTTTTTTTCAATGTTCCACTGCGGGCTATCGCTGGGCTGGCGGTTGAGATTATGCCTGCACTAAAAAAAGGCGCGATCCTGACCGATGTTGGTTCTGTTAAAGGTTGTATTTTTCGCGACTTAGAACCCATCTTGCGTGATGACATCTCGTTGGTTCCCGGTCACCCTATTGCAGGCACGGAGTATTCGGGCCCGCAGGCTGGTTTTGCAGAATTGTTTGAGGGGCGATGGTGCATTTTAACCCCCAAACCTGAGACTAATCTCAGGGCCGTCGAAGTTGTTGCCACGCTGTGGCGCGCAATTGGTTCTGATGTTGAATTTATGGAGCCGGCGCATCACGATCTTGTGCTTGCGATTACCAGTCATCTACCGCATTTGATTGCTTATAATATTGTCGGCACGGCTGCAGATTTAGAGACCGACACACGCTCAGAAGTAATTAAATATTCTGCGAGCGGGTTTCGTGATTTCACGCGTATCGCTGCGTCTGATCCTGTTATGTGGCGCGATATTTTCTTGAGCAACAAAGATGCTGTATTGGAAATGCTGGGTCGCTTTACGGAAGACTTAACGGCACTTCAAAAAGCTATCCGTCACGAAGACGGCGACAGCTTGCAAAATATGTTCACGCGCACGCGGGCTATTCGCAAGAGCGTGATTGACGCTGGGCAAGATGTTGCAACCGCGAACTTTGGTCGCGACACGAATGCCAGCGACCAAGATTAACTCGACAGACTTGATAGCTCTAAAATTTCTTGGGCAATGGCATGCGCGGCGAACTGCCAATAGGTATTTTTCCAAGGTAGGCTCGACCGTCTTCGAATTTCAAACTGAGTTTCGCCTTGGTATCGGATTTGCCGCCAAATAAGCTAGACAAACGCGAAAGCCCATTTAACTCGCGTACTGCTCTCTCCTTAATGATGCCCAAGCCTTGCAGCCGTTCGAGCAAAGCACGCATGCTGTTGGCTTGAATTTTTAATTTTCCAAGCAATCGATCCTGACCGTCAATTCCGATTGCCCCTCGCATGGTTAGATCTAGATCACGGTCCTTAATGTTTAGATTGGTAATATTTATTGTCTTACCAGCGCGTAAATCTAAGGCCCATTGATGGGGCACTTGCAGCCAGTCCATAGGAAATTCGGCCTCCAAGTTTAGCGTGTCTATGTTGCCTTGGGAGCCGAGCTGGATCGTGTCACTTTGGTAAACGAAGTCGGCACGGTCATCAAACTCTGGGCTACGACGAATATGAACTTCATTGTTCTTGGCTGACGCATCCAAATTGACGTAACCCATCCGCCCGTCAATTTTTGCGTCTTGTAATGTTAGGTCAATTTGTTTTAGGCCCTGCATGCCGAACTTTGCGCTGGCCATGTTCTGCGCGAAATCGATTGTGAAGTCGCCGAGCGATAAACTAATATTATGTTGCCCATAGACCATGACGATTGCATGCTCGTCATTAAATGGCATGAGGTTTACATCTATGGAGTCTACGTCCCACTTTATACTCGCGTCTTTATAATTAGGTTTTTCCAGGATTAAACTTAGCTTAGTTGGAAACCCGTTCAGTTGCGCGGATGCGTAGTTTAGACCTGCCGTTTGCATCTCTGTCAAAATTCGTTTGCCTAGATAGTCCCAGAAAAAATAATAACCAGCGGCCAGGGCAATTAATATAACGAAGGGCGTGAAAAGCCAGAAGCGTGATGACCCCCTCTTGGGTGAGCTGTGCTTGTCCGCAGGTTCTTGGGGCATCGATGCATCCTTTTATTATTTTTTATGAACTTAGTCCGAATAGGCTGACAGCGTAGCGCGTAAATTCACCTAATAAAAGTAAAAATGTTCCCGGATACTTCCACCATGTCTCTAATTTCACACCCTGTGGATTAATTGGATGAGCGATCAGATTCGCGTAAGGCATAGCCCTTCTTAGCTCAACCATGGCACGTGGCATGTGGTGCGCGCTGGTTACAACGAGGAGAGAGCGAAACCCATATATATCCGCCCATTTGGCTATTTCTACCGCGTTACCGACGGTTGTTTTGGCTTGATAATCAATATCCAGGCAGCATTTAACGGCGCGGGGGTTGGCGGCATAGGCAGCGATTTCATCAAAGCTATATTCTTTATAAACACCTGAAACTAGTAATCTATTCCCTCTACCTTGTTCTAGTAAGCTAAGCCCTACGGATACCCGTTTTTGCGCTGTGCCTGTGAGTACGACGATGCCGTCGGCTTGTGATGTCTCATCGGGTTGAATGTTGAGCGATTGTGCAAATATAAGAAACAAGAAAACGAAGCCGAATAAAGCAATCGCCGATAGGCTGATTACCAGTTTAAGTAAATACATTGGCGTGGAACCCGCCGCTTGTTTATTACTAAGCTCCATAGTTTAGTCCTTAATCCCCCTTAAACCATATGCGTTAAGTTTCGCATCACATGATGGCGCGTAACAAGCCAGCTTAACACAACAAACCCGATCGGCACGGGTACCAATAAAACCCAGAAACTTGGATCTTTCGCATCCGCTATCAAGTTACTGAGGCCATAGAAAACAAGCATGGCGAGAATGAGACCTATCACCGAAGAAATCAGAGTAAGGCGTGTGAAATGCCATTCGAAATGGCGCGATATAAAACGATCCTGCGCCCCGATTTGATGGAGCACTTGAAGTATCTCTTGGTTTGCTAATAGCCCAGCTCGGGTCGCAAAAAGCAAAACCGTAATCGTTGCAAGAGCAACCATGAGCAGCACGGATCCGGCAAATAGCTTGAGCATTTGTGCCGTTTTATCGAGCGTTTCTCGCCATCGACCATGTGTGTCTAAGCGCGCACCGGGTGCTACGGCTCGCAGTTGAAGGTCGAGAGCTTGCGTGCTAACAACCATGTCGGCGACGGGGGTGACTTCGATTAGCAGTGGCAATGGAAGGTCTGGCGTAACATTTCCTGTGCCTAGCCATGGTTCTAATAAGCGTATTAGGGTTTCTCTGGATAACGGTTCGGCTTTTTCAATGCCTGGGAAAGCCTTTAGCTCGCGCAACACATTTTCCAATTGATCTTCAGGCTGTAAGTTCTCAACAGCAATTATCTGAACCGTCATTGCGCTGGTAGCGCGGGTCAACCATCTTTCTGCAGCGATGCCGACCAATATCGCGGCGCCTAAGGATAAGCACGCAAGAAACGACATGACCATGGTTACAGCACCCAAAGTTGGGCCGGCCATGTTTTGCCTTGGTAATAGTTGAAACGCTTTTTGCTTTTCTAACTCTGACCGGCTCATGATGTAATCCGTTGAAGTTTGCTATCAGCTATATGCAGGCGCGGGTGGTCAATCTGTTCCCAAATCTTTTTATCATGCGTCGCCAGAATAACGGTCGTACCCATTTTGTTTAACTCTTCCATCAAGCGCAGAAGTCGGAAGCCAATTTCCCAATCGACATTTCCGGTCGGTTCGTCGGCGACGATTAAACTGGGTCGCGCGATAACGGCACGGGCAATAGCGGCGCGTTGTTTTTCCCCGCCGGAAAGTGTTTCAGGCAGAGACATTAGCCGATCGCCGAGACCAACCCAGCTCAATAGCTCGACTGCATTCTTGCGGTAATTTATTTCCTTTTGCCCGGCAATACGTAGCGGCAAGGTTACGTTTTCGTATACGGATAAATGATTCAAAAGACGAAAGTCCTGAAAAATAACACCAATCCGGCGTCGAATTTCTGGCAGTTCCGTTCTTGATAAAGTCGATATGTCCCTACCAAACATCGATAGGTTTCCTTGCGAGGGGCGCAAAGCTAAAAATATTAATTTCAGCAGTGACGTTTTTCCTGCGCCGGATTTTCCCGTCAAGAAATGAAACGAGCCCGGCTCAATATGCAAAGACACGTCTTGCAAGATTGGCGGCCCGTCTTCATAACGAAGAGAAATATTTTCAAGCTCTATCATTCACACCTCATGTGACGGGTATAATGGCAGATTTTCCTTTGAAACCCAATCTATAGCTGACGAAAAATATAGTCGCCTCCGCGACTAGATAAAAGCCAGTTTAGGCCAGTCTATGGCTATTTAAGGGCAGTTTAGGACCAATCAGGGATTGTCTCACGCGCCAATAGCTCTTCAACCGTCGGTCTAGCACGCGCCACAAAATACGAGCCATCACGCACCAGAACTTCTGGTGCTAATGGGCGTGTATTATACGTTGAACCTTGAACCGCTGCATAAGCTCCTGAGGTGAAAATAGCCAATAGGTCGCCCGCTTTTAGCGTTGGTAATTCGCGATCTTTACCTATGAAGTCACCACTTTCGCAGACAGGGCCGACAACATCCCAAAGAGCCGATTCATTGTCGGTTTGCGCAGTTGGATGAATTTCGTGAAAGGCACCATAAAGCGTCGGGCGCATTAACTCCGTCATGGAGGCATCAACGATCAGGAAGTTTTTGACCTGGCCACGTTTTTCTCTAATCACCGACGTCACAATAATACCTGCATTGCCAGCGATCATCCGTCCAGGCTCAAGAATAATTTGACAGCCACTGGCTCCAAATATCTCACCAATCAGCTGAGCATATTCCTGGGGTGACGGAGGCTTGTCATTGTCAGACTGATACGGCACACCTAATCCACCGCCCAAATCCAAGTTTCTGATATTGTGCCCAAGCTCTTTAAGCCGTGCCAACAAGCCAGCCACTTTCTCAAACGCCTTACGAAATGGTAAGAGGCTTGTGATCTGACTGCCAATGTGAATATCAATTCCCACGACTTCAATATTAGGTAATTCTGCCGCAAGCTTGTAGGCGTGCTCGACATCGTCCCACGCTACACCAAATTTATCCTCAGCTTTTCCCGTTGATATTTTTTCGTGCGTACCCGCATCAATATCCGGGTTCACGCGAAAAGCCACAGGGGCAATCATATCGAGTGCCTCTGCTGTTTGCGATAATTCGTGCAATTCGCTTAAGCTCTCAACATTGAATTGTACAATGCCGGCTTCCAGTGCTTGCTGCATTTCTTTGCGTGTTTTACCGACGCCGGAGAAAACAATTCTTTGTGCCGGAATGCCAGCTTTGAGTGCTCGCTTTAACTCACCACCAGATACAATATCGGCTCCAGCGCCGCACGCCGCTAATGTGGATAATACCGCTAGATTGGAATTCGCTTTGACGGAAAAGCATAAAAGCGCTTTCGGCGCTATACCTGCATTATCCAGCGCATTGGCAAGCGTCTTGTAATGGTGTTCCAATGTAGCGGTGCTATAACAATAGAAAGGCGTGCCAACCTCCTGGGCGATTTTGGATATGGCAACGTCCTCGGCGAAGAGTTCGCCATTACGAAATTCAAAATGGTTCATTTGCTAGCGCGCTCCCTCAGACATTGTTGCTGAAGGCTCCAACGGCAAAGTTAAATTTCCTCGTTTGCCACAAGCTTCAACGCTAACAGCCAACCCCATAATGGCGAAGGCTAACAATATATTTTTAAGCCTCATAACGCCCTTCCTTTTGCAACTGTGTTAACCAATCGCTCGCACTCTTTCGCACATTGTCTGGTGCTGTGCCGCCAAAGCTAGTTCGGCTCGCGACGGAGTTTTCAACTCCAAGCACCGTAAATACGTCTTCTGTGATCCGCGCATCGACCGCCTGCATGTCGGTTAAAGATAAAGCCTCAAGCCCACATTTTTGAGTTTCTGCGAGAGCAACCAATGAACCCGTTATGTGGTGCGCATCGCGGAACGGAATATTTAATTCACGCACAAGCCAGTCAGCTAGGTCCGTAGCCGTGCTAAAGCCAGCTCCTGCAGCGGACTTCATCCGTTCGGCATCAATTCCCATTTTATCCATCATGCCCGCCATGGCCGCCAAGCAAAGTGACAGACTGTCTAACGCATCAAAGACACCTTCTTTATCTTCCTGCATGTCTTTTGAATAAGCCAATGGCAGGCCTTTCATGACAATCAGAAAACCGGTTAGGGCACCGATGATGCGACCTGATTTTGCCCGTACGAGTTCGGCAGCATCCGGATTGCGTTTTTGCGGCATGATAGAAGAGCCGGTTGAAAAAGCGTCGGGTAGTTCGAAAAAGTGAAACGCGCTCGATGCAAAAATAACGATCTCTTCGGCTAGACGCGACAAGTGAGTAGCGCAGATAGATGCGGCCGACAAAGTCTCTAGCGCGAAGTCACGCGCAGAGACGCTGTCGATGGAATTTGCGGTTGGCCGATCAAAGCCCAGCGATTTTGCCGTTAGTGTACGGTCAATCGGGAACGACGTTCCAGCCAGTGCGGCGGCCCCCAATGGGCATTCGTTTAAACGTTTGCGGGCATCGAGAAAACGGCCTTTATCGCGCGCTAGCATCTCGACATAAGCTAGCAGGTGATGGCCAAACGTAACCGGTTGCGCATTTTGTAAATGCGTAAAGCCAGGCATAATCGTTTCAGCATGGTCTAGTGCGCGGGTCGCCATAACGTGCTGAAGCTTTGTGATTTGGCTATCAATATGATCAATGGTGTCGCGCACATAAAGGCGGAAGTCTGTGGCGACCTGGTCATTGCGAGAGCGAGCTGTATGCAGCCGACCTGCGGTTGGACCAATTAATTCGCGCAACCGATCCTCGATATTCATGTGAATATCTTCCAAGGCGCGTGAGAATGTAAACGAGCCATCCTTGATTTCGGCCTCTATTTTATCAAGGCCTTGAATGATTGCATTGCCATCAGCCGGCTCTATAATGCTTTGTTGGACGAGCATCGCGGCATGCGCACGTGACCCTTTTAAGTCTTGTGAATAAAGACGCTGGTCAAATCCGATGGATGCGTTTATCTCTTCCATTATGTCGTCGGGGCCGTCGCCAAATCGGCCGCCCCACATGCGATTACTCATATTTCACTCCGCTATAAGAGAGCCAGATGCCAGAACAGTTACCTAAAAAACAAAAAATATCCCGTCTTTGGATTATAGTCGCTATTAGCTTGGCTGTCGCGCTCGCTCTTATCCTTGCTTATGTTTATGCTTCCCTATACCTGAGTGAGGGGTCTAAAGGCAACCCAACAACCACGTCTTCGGAAAAGTCTATTTCGGCTGAGTTGGAGTTGCAAAGCAAGTTTATTCGCCATGCAGAGCCCGAGGAAATTCCGATTATTGAATTTAGTACT
>Ga0209137_1001468_pt1 | contig 22186 bp, 21 predicted proteins | sample SaaInl5LU_22_DNA_FD_184642 | JGI IMG/M metagenome (GOLD analysis project Ga0209137, IMG submission 184642) | Marine microbial communities from expanding oxygen minimum zones in the Saanich Inlet - ESP_105LU_22_DNA (SPAdes) (version 2) | ecosystem: Environmental > Aquatic > Marine > Intertidal...
TGAGGGGGCGCCCTGTTCAGAAACATGGAGCTATGACCTTGGCACAGGAGACGCTGGTTGGGGAAATAATGAAGCACAATACTACACTGATGATCCGGGCAACATCAATACTGCAAATGGTATTTTGACCATAACCGCCAAAGCCGAAAGCCTGTTTGGCAGTAACTATACCTCATCTCGGATCAGAACAAATCAGAAATTTGACTTTACTTATGGCCGCATTGAAGCCCGTGCCAAACTGCCCACTGGAGGTGGCACATGGCCTGCTATATGGATGCTCGGTTCGGACTTCCAGACCAACACTTGGCCAGGTTGTGGTGAAATGGACATCATGGAGCATGTCGGCAACGCGCAAGATGAAATCTTCTCTTCACTTCATTACCCTGGAAACTCAGGAGGTAATGCTGTTTCTCAAGGCATCACTGTTCCGGGTGTTTCAGACGATTTTCATATTTACGCATTAGAATGGACAGAAGATCAAATTGAATTTTCTGTGGACGGCAATGCTTACCACACCATCCCTAATTCGAGCGATTTGCCTTTCAATAGTGACTTTTTCATCATCACCAATGTCGCGATGGGTGGTAATTTTGGTGGCAATATAGACCCGAGTTTTGACAGCTCTAGCCTAGAAATAGATTACATACGGGTCTATCAATAGATTTTTGTAAACAGAAGTGCGTTTTCACAAAGCGCACTTCTCTCATAAACGCCATTTTAAGACAAATGTTTTGCCGATAATTCGAGCCGTTCGTCGCATAATGTGCTTAAATCAACGAAAAATTAAAAAACATTTTGTTCAATGCAGAACAAAGTGTTATTTTACATGCTATTACAAACCTAAATTACCTTTAACTATTAATAAACCAGAGATTATGAAAAAAATTACATTTTTAATCGTTATGCTTTGCTTCTGGATGGGCCACAGTCAGGCCGTTCAGAAAACAACGCCAACTTTGAGTCAAGCAGACTCTCGAATGACAGCGATATCAAGCCAAAATGCTGATGACCGCAGTTCTGTTATTGCCTATGCTGCTCAGCAAGGTATTTTCGAATCTGCCCCTGTTTCTGTTGCTTCTCGCACTCAAGAAACTGCGCCAGTATCAAATGCAGCTTGTTCGTTTGACAACCCAAGCAACGCATGGGAAAACGGTTTCAACTACAGCGGAAATTTCTCAACTGCAAATGATTTTGAGGTTCCTGCAGGAACAACTTTTGATTTTGACCAAATCACTTACAATTCTTTTATCACTGCAGGCGAAAGCATCACTGGAGTTGATGTAGCGATTTATCCAGATGCTGGAGGTTTGCCTGGCGCAACAGCGGTTGCTTCATTTGCGGCAGTCGTACCAACTTCTCAAACTTTAATCGGAGGTAACTTCGGATTCGACGGTATTGAAGTGGTTCTTGATATGCCTGTTGTTACGCTTGAGCAAGGTGTTTACTGGGTAGGATTGAATAACGGTACTTCTAGTGCTGGTGGACCACTTTTTTGGGAGGTGACTTCAGCAACTGCCTTAGGCAACCCTTCGGCGCAAGATGGCGCTATTCCAGATCCAACACTTGATGGTGTTCACTCTTTTTCAGGAGATTGTTCTTCTGCAATCGTTTTGAACTTTGACCCAGCGGCCAACTACATTGGCTATGCCAACATTTTTGAAACTCCTGCTAACGGCGGTGGTTTTGTCTTTGGCTCTGCATGGGGTGTGCCAGATTTAAAGACTGTTGTGGACCCAACTGCATCTGTAACGCTTCAACCAAACTTTAATACATATGATGACAATCCAACTGATCCATTTTGGGTAGATCAAGGAACAGGTCTTGGAAACAAAGACTTTGAAGGAAATACTTATGTTGATGATCCGACTTTAGCGGGTAATGAGCTTGTTTGGACAGGTTTTGTTCAAGTTAATGACCTCGATCCATCTTATGCTGCTGAGGCTTTTATCAAAGTTTTCAACGCGAATTTTTCAGTTCTAAAAATTGAAACTGCGCCTTTAGTTGAAGGTCAATTCTTTGAAGTAAATTACACTAACGTTGAACCAGACGATACTTTTGTTCAATACGGATGGTACGTCAAAGGTCTTAACGCTAGCTCAGCTAATGAAGCTGCATTAGGGACTGTCGTTATTGGTACTGGACCACTTCAATGTGGTGACTTTGCTTATATCAATGAAGTGCCAACAGGTAGTGGCCCACCATCACAAATTTTCCCTGACTTTCCAGATTTCAACAGTATCTCTGTAGATGATTTATTCATCACAGGAGACGCTGGTCTTATTTGTTCCATTGACATTCAAGGTCGCTACTCTGCTGGTGCTCCTGGTCTTCCAGGAGATCCAAACAGTTCTGTTGAATTTACCATCTATAAAGATGATAATGGTGTTCCAGGCGCTGTTCAGTATACTGAAACTTTCCCAGGAAGTGTCGATGCGGATGCTGATGGAAACTTTACCTTAGAGCCTGCACAGGTTATCGAAGCAACCATTAACCCTGACACGCGCTACTGGATTTCTGTTGTCGCCGTAATGGAATTTGGTCTTGCCGGACAATGGTATTGGTCAAGTGCAACAGACGCCAATGACAATGCTGCACTTTGGCAAAACCCAGGTGGCGGATTTGGGGTTTGTCCTTCATGGGCAACATTTGCTGAATGTGGCGTCGGTGGTGGTCTTGGACCAGATCTATTGATGGATGTACAGATGACTGTTACAGATCCTTTGACTTATGATGTTCTTGCTGGTGCTCGCACCATTGAGTGTGGTACTTCAGAGTTTGGAGATACTTTAACCGCTACATCTGATGTAGGTGTCGCTCCTGATTGTGATACAACAACTGGTGCCCCAGGTGTTTGGTATATTTACAATGAAGTCTCAGGTTTAGACAACGAAATTCGTCTTTATACGTGTAGTGGTAATACAGATTACGACACTAAGCTTTCTGTTTATACTGGAGACCCAAGTGCTTTAACTTGTGTCGTTGGTAATGATGACGACCCATCATGTACTAACTTCCAATCAGGAGTTGAGTTTATCGCTGAGGCCAACATGACTTATTACATTTTAGTGCATGGTTGGAACACATCGATTGGTAATTTTGAATTAACTCTCGAGTGTACGGTTATTCCTCCAGCAAATGATGATATCGATAATGCAATTGACTTATTGACTGTTGGCTGTCCATTCACTGACGAAAATGTTGCTATGCCAGGAGCGACCGCTGAAGCTGGAACACCAACAGGATGTGACATCAACGGTGCTAACGGTGTTTGGTACGAGTTTACTCCCGAAATCAATGGATTCATTACAGGAACCATTTCTTCACCATCAGGTGTGAGTTCTGTGACGTTCTATACAGCTCCAGACCAAGCCTCTGACGAGACTGATTTGGTACACGTAGATTACTACCAAAACCAATGTTTGCCAAGTACGACTGCTACGATTCCAGTAATTGCAGACCAGACTTACTATTGTTTTGTTGTGAACACAGGTGGTGCTACTGATATCGTTTTTGATAACTGTCAGTTAGGTACAGCGAGCAACGAGATTGAAGGATTTGACTACTATCCAAATCCAACAAACGAACGTGTCAACCTTGCTTCTGTTCAGAACATCGAAACTGTTGTTCTATACAACATCCTAGGACAAAAACTCATCAGCCTTAATGTTGATGCGACCACAACTCAATTAGATGTTGCCCAATTGGCTGCAGGTGCTTACTTAATGGAAGTCACTGTAGATGGTCAAAAAGGAACTTACAAATTGATCAAACAATAATTATTCACAAAAAAAGAAATGAAAAAGCAAATTTTAATGATTATTGCGGTATTTGGGATGACTCTATCAGGAGTCTCCCAAAACACCGTAACTGTAGATGTTAACGCACAATGGGTTGGCTATGCGAATATTTTTGACCCTGCAACAGGCGGGTATGTTTTTGGTGAGCCTTGGGGCTTATCAGACATCAAATCTGTCGTAGATGTGTCAGGAATGTCAGTGACGCTTCAGCCAAACTTCAACACTTATGGTGATGGAACGGATCCATTCTGGGTTGATCAAGGGACTGGTGAAGGCGCAAAAATTTTCGAAGGTAATTCATACATCGAAGATTCAAGTTTAGCAGGATCAGAATTGACTTTTACAGGATTTGTAGACAGTAATACGTTGGATGCCGCGTACACCAGTTTAGCGTTCATCAAAGTTTTCAACGCTGATTTCTCTGTACTCAAGATTGAGACTGTAGAATTAGTAGCGGGACAGCCTTTCGAGGTCAACTACACAAATGTTGAGGCTCCTGACACCACTGTACAATATGGTTTTCAGGTTACTGGACTAAACGCAAACCCTGCGGACGAAGCAGCACTTGGTAGTGTTGTTGTCATGCCAGCGAGCTTGAATGTTGGTTCATTTGACGCTGTGTCGTTGAGTGTGTCTCCAAACCCTTCTGATGTTGCATGGACCATCCGTGGTGCTAACAGCGATATCGTCTCGGTTAATTTAGTGGATGTATTAGGCAAAACTGTCGCCTCATACCAAGCTCAAGGCGCTTCTGTTTCGATCAACAATCAAGGTTTGAGCAAAGGTGTTTATTTTGCACAAGTTCAAACATCTATTGGTTCAAAAACTATCAAGTTACTTAAGAAATAATCTTTTTTTCAATAGTTTAAGGTTAAAGGGAGTCTCATTTTTGAGGCTCCCTTTTTTATTTAACACTCAGCTCCGCCAATTGGGCGCCGACACTACTGCCGATGGCAACGCCCATGCCTCCAAGTCGCACACCGCAAAACACACGGTCCGACAAGGCTTTAATGATGGGCCTCTTTTGAGACCCAACCCCCATAACACCTGCCCATCGGGCAGCAATCTTTACTTCCGTAACTCCTGGAAGCACAATATCGCGCACCATCCGGTCCAAAGCACTTTGTATGTTGTCTGTGGTCTCCATACTTGTTGTGGTTTCTCCATCAAAATCTAGATGTCTGCCTCCTCCAATAAGCAACCGCTGGTCAATATTTCTAAAGTAATAATACCCCTCTTCCATATGAAAGGTTCCTTTGACCTGAAGTTGTGGGATGGGTTCGGTAATCATAACCTGCGCCCGTGCAGGCGTCACAAGGCCTGCAGCAATACCATTGGTGAAACCATTGGTCGCGAGCAATAATTTCTCAGTGGACAGATCACCTAACGCCTTGCAGTGGACAATACAGGAGTTCGGCCCTTCGTGATAGCCTAAAACCTCAACACCAGGAATGATCCATATATCCTCCTGAGCGCATCGTTGCAACAAATGACGCATCATTTTGCCCACATTCAATTGTCCCTCCTTTACGTTCACCAAACCAGTGCCTAAAACCTGTCCAAAGCCAAATCTGTTCTTGACTTCTTGAAATATTACGGACTGACTCGATAGGGCCTCTTGTGCAATGCCATTAACAAAATCTAACTTGGCCATACATGACGCTGCCAGTTGCTCTTGATCAGTTGTAAAAAACTCGAATCCACCGTGGACTTCAAAATCCATTGCCTGCGGAGGAACAAGGGACTTTAAAACCTCTAATCCCGCTGAGCGGCTGCGGATCAAATCAATAAGCTCTTGTTCGGTATGGTGCTGGGCATCCGATAATATTTCAGAAACACTCCCAAAACAAGCAAATCCAGCATTTTTCATGCTTGCCCCAATGGGCATCACGCCTTTTTCCAAAACCACAACGCGCTTAGAAGGGTCCATTTTCTTTAGCCTTAAAGCACAGCTTAGGCCAGTGATCCCCGCTCCAATAATAGTATAATCGATTCCCTTAAGTTGGTTTTGCTCCCAATATGAATTTAGTTTGCCCATAATTCCTATAAAAAAACCTCTTCTGGCCCATAAGCGCGGAAGAGGTTAGTCAATATGTTTTCTATATCTTGTTGCTTAACGATCATCCATTTTCCAATCATTCATGAATGCAGTTGTATAATTACCCGCAACATAATCTGGGTGGTCCATCAATTGCCTATGAAATGGTATTGTGGTTTTGATGCCTTCGATCACGAACTCATCCAAAGCCCTTTTCATCTTATTGATCGCTTCCTCACGCGTCTGGGCTGTTGTAATGAGTTTTGCAATCATTGAGTCATAATTTGGAGGTATGGCATATCCTGCATAAACATGTGTGTCTAAGCGCACGCCATGGCCTCCAGGGGCATGTAAGGTCGTAATGCGTCCCGGTGATGGCCTAAATCCATTATACGGGTCCTCAGCGTTGATCCTGCACTCAATAGAGTGTAATTGCGGTAAATAATTTTTGCCCGAAATCATGATCCCGGCCGCAACCATAATTTGCTCGCGGATCAGATCGTGGTCCACCACTTGTTCTGTAATGGGATGTTCGACCTGAATACGGGTATTCATTTCCATGAAATAAAAATTCCGGTGCTTGTCGACCAAAAACTCGATGGTTCCTGCGCCTTCATAATTGATATACTCAGCCGCTTTTATCGCTGCTTGACCCATGGCCTCTCTCAGCTCATCCGTCATGAATGGGCTTGGTGTTTCTTCTGTTAATTTTTGGTGTCGTCTCTGAATGGAACAATCTCGTTCACTCAAATGACAGGCTTTACCGCTGCTGTCTCCCAAAATTTGTATCTCGATATGGCGGGGCTCTTCAATGAGCTTCTCCATATACATGTCGTCGTTACCAAACGCCGCTTTACTCTCTTGACGCGCAGATTCCCATGCCTCTTGTAAGTCTTCTTTCTTCCAAACCGCACGCATGCCCTTTCCTCCACCACCGGCGCTGGCTTTCAACATGACCGGATAACCTGTTTCGAGGGCTACTTTCTTGCATTTTTCAAAACTCTCAATCACCCCTTCGCTTCCAGGAACACAAGGCACGCCTGCTTCTCTCATGGTGGCCTTAGCGGACGCTTTATCTCCCATTCGATCAATCATATCAGCACTTGCCCCAATAAACTTGATGCCGTGTTCTTCGCAAATCTTTGAAAATTTGGCGTTTTCCGACAAAAACCCGTAACCAGGATGAATCGCATCAGCATTGGTGATTTCTGCTGCGGCAATAATATTAGCAATTTTGAGATAGCTTTCGCTACTGGCTGGCGGCCCGATACAAACAGCCTCATCGGCGAATTTGACGTGCAAACTTTCCGCATCAGCGGTAGAGTAAACCGCAACGGTCTTGATTCCCATTTCGCGACACGTCCGGATCACGCGTAAGGCAATTTCTCCTCTGTTAGCGACAAGAATTTTCTTAAACATAGACGGTTGCTTTGGAGCAGGTGCTTTTTTTGAAGGCATCTTTAATGTTTTAAATCGTTACGATGGGTCTACCAAAAATAGAGGCTGGTCAAATTCAACTGGAGATGAGTCGTCGACTAATATCTTGACTATTTTTCCAGATAATTCACTTTCGATCTCATTAAATAGTTTCATGGCTTCAATCACGCACAAGACATCTCCTTCTTTAACCTCTGTGCCCACCTCGACAAAATTGGACTTGTCTGGAGATGGTTTACGGTAAAATGTTCCGATGATTGGTGATTTGACTGTGATGTAATTGTGCTCTGGCTCTGGAGCAGACGCTGGAGCAGACGTTGGCGCTGCTGATGCAGCAACTGGTGCTTCTGGTGCAGCCATCACCACTGGAGCCTGAGGAGCTACCGCGGTCATGGGTTGTAAAAATGTGGTTTCAGACTTCTCACCATCAGACCCTGTCTTGATTGTGATTTTGATGTCTTCCATCTCGAGTTTTACCTCGCTTGCCCCTGATTTAGCGACAAATTTGATCAAATTTTGAATGTCTTTAATGTCCATATTACTTTATTTAAATACTCTATTAATTTCCGTTATAAGCCCACTTTAGGTATATCGACCCCCAAGTAAATCCACCGCCAAAGGCAGCAAAGACAAGCGTATCTCCTTTTTTAAGCTTTCCCTCATAATCTTTGAGGCATAAAGGTAGGGTTGCTGAAGTGGTATTGCCATAGCGATGAATGTTCATCATCACTTTGTCGTCAGGCACCCCCATGCGCCCTGAGGCCGCATCAATAATTCGTTTATTAGCTTGGTGTGGCACTAGCCATTGTACATCGTCACTTGTAAGGTTGTTGCGCTCCATGATTTTGCCACAGGCATCTGCCATATTGGTCACGGCAAATTTAAATACCGACTTCCCGTCTTGAAAGAGAAAGTGTTCTTTGTTTTTGACTGTTTCTTGTGATGGTGGGCGCATCGAGCCTCCTGCATCCATCTTGAGAAAATCACGTCCTACGCCATCAGAGCGGAGGTATTCATCCAAAACACCAAGGCCCTCGTTATTGGGTTCAAAAAGAGCCGCGCCAGCACCATCGCCAAAGATAATGCATGTTGTGCGGTCCGTATAATCCACGATTGATGACATTTTATCGGCGCCAATTAGTAACACTTTTTTATACCGGCCTGATTGGATATAGCTCGCGGCAGTAGACATGCCATAAAGAAAACTAGAACAGGCGGCTGTAAGATCGTAAGAAAAGGCATTGGTGGCCCCAATAGCACTTGCCACATAACAGCCTGTTGGTGCCACCAACATATCCGGTGTTGCTGTAGCCATGATCAGAAGATCAATTTCTTTTGGGTCTATATTAGCCTTTTTGATCAAGTCCTCTGCAGCCTTTATGGCCATGTAGGAAGTGCCTTGCCCTGGTTCCTTCAGAATCCGACGTTCTTTGATCCCTGTTCGCGCCACGATCCATTCGTCATTAGTGTCGACCATTGTAGACAAAATCTCATTGGTCAAAACAAAATCTGGCACATAACCGCCAACGGCTGTAATGGCAGCTGTAATTTTTGTCATCATACTCCGAGTTCTAATAGCTCAAAAACGGCCAAAATCTACAATTTTGGGGTGAAAATTACTAAATTCTGAACAAAAACCGCTCTAAATGCCTTGTTATTATTCATTTTTGGACAAACAAAAAACCCTCACTTCCGCAATTGTTAGTGAGAGTTTGTTCAGGTCATTAACCAATTATATTTAGGCTTCAGCAGTTTCTAAAGCATCAATAACAATTTGGCCTTTGTAGTAAAGTTTTCCTTCGTGCCAGTGCGCTCTGTGGTACAAGTGCGCTTCGCCCGTTGTTGGATCTGTTGCAATTTGAGGAATCGTAGCCTTATAATGCGTACGTCGCTTATCTCTTCTGGTTTTTGAGATTTTTCTTTTAGGATGTGCCATGGCTCTATATTATTTGTCCGTTAATAGTTTTTTTAAATTATCCCACCTCGGATCTGCTTCTGGTGCTTCAGGGTCTTGATCCGCTGTGAGGCTTAGTTCTTCTAATTTATTGAGTACATCACTATCGAGTGTTCCGTCCACAATGCCAGGATGAATTCTCTTGGCAGGCAACGATAATACAATCGATTCATAAACAAACTGTTGTATGTTGACTTGATAACTCCCGTGGGGCAGTATCAATAAATCGTCTTGTTCATCGTCATAATGCTCTCCAAACTTCACCACAAAATGATATTGGCCGCTTACAGGCAAATCAAATGGCTCATTTGTGCGATCGCATGAGACGTTTACCGTTCCTTTGAATGTCACTGTAAATTCAAGCAATGTTGTTTTCTTTTCTAAAACCGCATCTACATGAATAGCAGAGTGATGGAAATCTGTGTACTCAAAATGTGTAAAGAACTTTTGATCGATGTCAAAATCGTAGTGGTGAGTGCCCAACTTCAATCCCACAAAAGGAATGGTAAAGTCTTTCAGATCCTTCATTTTCACTACTCTATTTTAACACTCGCCCCTAAAAAAGGCGGTTGCAAAGATAATAAATAATTTTATTTGGTCTCTTGAATTAGAAATTCTTTTTGGATGAAGGTTTTCGTTTTGAGACCTTTAAAGGGTTTTGGGCATGCAGCGCAAATGATGTACGTTTTTTATAGATGCTGATCGCTGCAAAAACAGCTTCTTTAAACGACGTTGCATCTGCTTTGTTTTGCCCTGCAATTGCAAAAGCCGTCCCATGATCTGGCGAGGTGCGTACATGACTCAATCCTGCAGTGAAGTTTACTCCAGCACCAAAAGACAGTGTTTTGAAAGGAATAAGTCCTTGATCGTGATACGCTGCAAGTACTGCGTCGAATTCTTTATATTGTCCTGAGCCAAAAAATCCATCTGCGGCATATGGCCCGAACGCCCATAGGCCATTTTCGCGCAGTCGCTCAAGGGTTGGGCCCACGACAACCTGGTCCTCGTTGCCGATAAGGCCCTGATCTCCAGAGTGGGGGTTGATGCCAAGCACGGCTATTTTTGGTTTTACAATACCAAAATCTTGAATCAGCGACTGCTCCATTAGGTTGAGTTTGGATTCAATAAGTGCCGCGGTGATTTGATTTGGCGCGTCTTTTACAGGCACATGATCCGTCAAAAGACCAACCCTTAGTGATTCTGAAATCATGAACATCAGGCTTTTGCCGCCTAGCTCTTTGGCCAGGTAGTCTGTATGCCCTGGAAAACTAAACTCTTCCGATTGACTGTTTTTCTTTTCAATAGGCGCCGTCACTAAAGCGTTAATTTGGCCGTCCTTAAGGGCCTTTGTTGCCGACTTGAGAGAGGCGATAGCCAGACGGCCTGCCTCTTTATTTGTTGTGCCAAACTGAACCACAAAGGGCTCCTTCCAACAATTGAATACGTTGACTTTGTTTGGAACCGCCGCATCAAGGCGATCAATGCTGTTGAGGATTAAGGTCGTTTCAAAGTGCTTTGTATACCAAGACAAGAGTTTGCTCGAAGCAAAAATAATTGGCGTACAAAACTCTAGCATGCGAGGGTCTTCAAAAGCCTTTAATACAACTTCTGGACCTATGCCGTTGAGATCTCCAATTGAGATGCCAAGAATAATTGTTTCATTTTTACCCATATGACGAATGGCCTTGTTATTTTTGCAAAGGTAAATAATTGTAGAGATGTTCACAGGTATAATAGAATCTATTGGAGAAATTGTTGGTGTTGCGCAAGAAGGGTCAAATGTCCACCTTACGCTACGTTGTGCGTTTACGCATGAACTAAAAATAGACCAGAGCTTAGCGCATGATGGCGTATGTTTAACGGTTGTTGCTATTAATGGTGACTGCTATACGGTAACCGCTATTGATGAAACCATCAAAAAATCAACATTGGGGTCTTGGGCGCCAGGAAGTATCGTAAATCTTGAGCGTGCAATGCCCATGGGCGCGAGGCTTGACGGCCATTTGGTTCAGGGTCATGTCGATCAGGTGGGGCTTTGCACCTCTGTTTCTGAAGAAGAAGGAAGTTGGCGTTATCATTTTAGTTTTGACGCCACAAAGGGCAATATTACTGTGGAAAAGGGCTCTATAACGGTTAATGGAGTAAGTCTTACTGTGGTCGATAGTGATCAGGGAGGGTTCAGTGTGGCTATAATACCTTACACACACGAGCACACGAATTTTCACCGCTTAATTACGGGCCAAGGAGTTAATTTAGAGTTTGATGTTATTGGTAAATATGTCGCTAAACTTACTCAGGCTTACCGCTAAGTGATCTATACTTCAAAAGGGCGTACACCCCTATGACAATACCCGCAAGGATGAGTAAGTATATGTTTGCGTCAATGGGCATGGTTCCCTCTAGCGGCGGCGGCGGACCTTGGGCAAATGCAAGAACGGGGGTGAAAAATAACACCAGGCATACTAATTTTGACAAAACTTGGGGTTGCTTCATATCTAGCAAAGATAGTTTATTTTTCGATGGAGCAAATAGCCTTTATTTTTTAGCGGGCGCTCCATGCCCGAACAAAAAAATATATATCTTTAATGTCATGAAAAATTTCCTTTATTTATTGATTCTGGTTCCGGCCCTTTCACTGGGACAATCATCTAAATCGACTGCTAATGGCTTTGTCCAAAATCAATTTCCTTCCGGGGCGGTCCAATCTGAGGGCCTTATAATGGATGGCCAAAAAGAAGGTTTATGGATTTACTTCTTTCCTGACGGGGCGGTGCGCAGTGAAAAAACCTACACAAAGGGCTTATTAAATGGTCCAGAGATATGGTTTCATCCCAATGGCCAAATTGGCTGGCAAGAGTTTTATAAAAATGGTGCGGCCCATGGTGTTTTTTCATATTTCGACGCTGCGGGAAATTTGACCCTGAAAAAGCGCTATATAAATGGTGTTGAACAGCCTTTTGACAGTAATGGCATGATTTCTATGCACTAACAGTATAGTTTCCGCTGATAAAATAGTCTTCGAGAGATTTGTCCCGATTGGTGACAGTTCCTAACTCGTATCATATTATTTCAAACAAAAAAGCCCCACATCCCTGTGAGGCTTTAATTTTAGTAGTGGTCCCACCTGGGCTCGAACCAGGGACCACCTGATTATGAGTCAGGTGCTCTAACCAACTGAGCTATTATGTTTCCAAGGTTTTTCTGTTCCTGAGAGCGATTGTGCAAACAGTGTGCAAACCTTAACCTAGTTATTTAATAATTATTTGATTTAATTTTAATGTGTTCTGTCGTAACAATGAATTATACTCGTTGTTAGCTGCTGGTTTTATTCTTGGTCTTTATTAACATGCTTAAACCCAGATTCAATGTTCTTTCCTCTAAGTGATATAGATTTATCTCCATAAATGTCTGCGCATGGAATTGAATGATCAAAACACCTATCATCATCTATTGGAATGTGAATATCTATTACGCCAATTTTATACGATTTGAATTTCACACTATTTGGTGTTTGCATTTTTTGTGGCATAAGGCAAAAGTTCTTTTGAAAAAATACAGTTTCGTAATTGTGAAGAGTTATGCGCGTATACTTTACGAGAAGTATGGCGATAATTATAAAATAAATAACTTTTCTATTTATTTGTTTCATCAAATTAAACCGCACCCATAAAAGAGGGGAAATTACAGCTACACAAATAAAAGATATACCAAAACGAAAACTAGGGGCCATGAAAAACCAGAATAAAACTCCAATTAATGATATTACCAAAACGCTATTTGAAAATATATCTATTTTTAATTTTTTAAGAGCTTGTCCTCCTAATGCAATAGAAGGAAAAGCTATGCTAGAAATAAGGCCTGTTTTTTCATAAAAATTTATACCGCCCCACCAAATTGGAAACCAATCCAATAAATTCATATTTGCAGCTTCCTGAGCATGTCGAGGTATTCTTGCCCAACCTGTTATATTAATTTTTAATACATTAACCCATTCAATTGGCACTTTCCAATCAAAATTAAATAAATCAATAGCACTGAATGGAAATATTAACCACCCAGTAATAATTATATTCCGTATTAGCCAAGGTAAAATTATGAAGGAGAGTAGTGGTATTAGCCATAATGATTTTTTTAATTGCGATTTATATTGCAGAAATATAAAAATAACTACCAAAATAATTGGAAATACAGCTAATTTAACGGTTATGACATAAACGCTCAAAATAAGAATTGGGAAGTAATTTCTTATTTCCATTTTTTTTTTCTGACTAGATAAGTCAAGTATTCTAACAAAAATAAATAGTGTAATGGATGTTGCTAAATAGTCTGGAGTTGGTGATGACAGATCATGATGATATCTTAAAATTATATAAAAAATGATAAAATAAAATAGAAATAAGTTTGTAACCCCTTGGAGCTTCAGATGGTAATAAAGTTTATTAATAAAATAAATTACGAGTACAGCAAACACAGTGAAATTTATTGAAAATATTTCTTGTTTAAATATGCTTTGAAAAGATGTTAATGAAAATAATGTAAAAACATTTGGATTAAAACCAAACCTTGCATGCAAGTTCGCAAGTCCTGGAATTACTGAATACTCTTCTATCCATTTAATTGATTGTAAATGGTATAATCCCGTATCCCAATTTAATGGAGGGCCTAATGAAACGAAAAAGCCAATTAATATAAAAGGTAGTGATATTAATAATATATATTTTTTTTTAACTAGCAAGGAAATTAGTGTTTTAAATTCCTTCCAAATAAAAATAAACAGCAATAAACAGCCCAAAACGAATGTTCCCAAAATAAACATATTTGTGGGAAAAAATAAAGATGAAAAAGTTGTAATAGAATTAGAAATTACTAATCCTATAAGTGTTAATTCTGCAAAATTCTTTGAACCCTGTAGGAATTTTGAGTAAAAGAGACCAAGCGTTATAAAAAAAAATAACGCCAAGAAGCTTGATATAAAGAGTGCTAACATTTACTAATTATTCGAAAATTAAATAAAAAACTACTAAAGATAAATTATGAACGGCTATTACTGTTGTGTTTTAATACCATGTATTGGTTAAACCTCAATTGAAATTTCTCATACTCAATAACTTTATACCCCGTATTTTTAGCGAGCTTAAACAACTCTTTTTTAGTCCAATAATGTTTATGCTCCTCTATATTTTCCTTATCTAAAATACCTAAAAACGCAAGTATTTCTAAAATAGGTTTTGATGCTGGAGTTGGAGTTGTTAAAAAGATAATTCCATCCTCCCGCAAACAACCTTTATATTTTTTAAAAACCTTAAAAACTTCAGGTACTTCCATATGTTCTATTACAGCCAAGGATACAATTGTATCAAATGTCTTTTTGTACATAGGGGAATGATCATAATTTACTAACGTATAATTTCCTTTAACATATAATTTTAACTCTCCTTCGTTTCCGCCAAAATCTAACACATCCCCTAATAGATGGTTTTTTACTTTTTTAAAACGATAGCCCTGAAGTAATTTCTCTAATCTTTTTTTACTATCAATCATTGTATTACCTATCTTTGTATATTAAATTGTATTTTGCAATACAATAAATTGCTCTAAATCCATCTCTCCAACCAATTTTTTTTCCTTCTTCATACGTCCGGCCATAGTATGAAATACCAACTTCATAAATTCTAATATTGGGTATTTTTGAAATTTTAGCAGTTACTTCGGGTTCAAAGCCAAAACTTTTTTCTTTTAAAGTAATATTCTGAATCATAGTAGTATTAAATAATTTATAACAAGTTTCCATATCGGTCAAGTTTATGGAAGTGAATATATTGGATAAGGTAGTAAGGAATTTATTACCAATCGTATGCCAAAAAAACAAAACTCTATGTGGTTTACCTCCAATAAATCTTGAGCCATAAACGACATCTGCAAAACCATTTACTATGGGTTTTAACATATCATTATATTCTTCTGGGTCATATTCCAAGTCTGCATCTTGAATAATTAAAAATTCACCAGTTGCTTTACTTATTCCGGTATGTAAGGCAGCACCTTTACCCATATTAATTTTATGCTTGAAATATTGAATATTTAATCTTAGGTTTTTCGAAATATAGTTTTTTATTGCACTTTCAGTATTATCAGTTGAGCAATCGTTAATAATAATTATTTCTTTAGAAATATCATGCAATAAGCTAACATTATTTATTTTGTCTAAAATCAAATGTATGGTTTTGCCTTCATTAAAAACTGGGATAATTATTGATAATTTTTTAATAATCATATTTTTTGTTTGTTGCTAACTAGTTTATATAGATACAATATCCATCTAAAATGGTTAGCTAATGATTAATCTACATTATTAGTGAAACTAAAATTACTAATAATTTCTTAGGGGAGATATAAAAAATATAGCTCTACCCTTGAAAAGGGACAGACGCTCTACTCTTTTCGTCACTCTGGAGCTATTGATATATTCAAGAGAACAGGGTCTATAGTGAAGCTGAAGCAGGCGATGGGGCATTCCTCCATCAATGTAAGTCTGACCTACCTAAGAGGTTTAGAAGTGGCTGAACTAACTGAGGAAGATATGCCTATGGTTTAGCAGTTAATATCAAAAGTTATACCTAACACCCAAACCTATTCTGAAGCTATGATACGTTGAGTCATCATCATAGGTTTCTCCATCATAAGTAGCTTTATTAAATTTACCTGATAAATAATCAGCATCAATAGACCATGTAAAACCTTGGCTTGAATTCATAACTAGTGAATTCCCAAGAACAAATCCACTTCCGAATAAATCAAGATTCTCAAGCAGTAATTCTGACGCTTCATCTCCTCTAAACACACCAACCATACGGGCGATATATTGAGGTTTGATATCAAGGGTCATGTTGCTAACCGGTACAGAAATCATTGGACCGAAACTCAATGCTGAAATGCCTATAGCTGAATCTGAGTTATCTATTGGATGGCCAGCTGCGCCTATATTAGCTGTTACTCCCCAGGTTTCATTAATTCTGTAACCAGCATTTAAAAAATTAATGTTAAGCCCGCCTTGATAATAATTATCTGAACTTAAATCTCCTCCTGTGGAGGCATATCCAGCACCTAAACCAATATAAAACTTCGATTCTTGTGCTTGAACTGTTAATCCCGCAATAACTAGTATATAAAGAAAGATGATACTTTTATTCCTCATGATGTTGTGGTTTTTTTGTTTGGCAGGTAAAAGTTAAACAAAACTTTTCTAATCTATGTACAGGCTAGTGGGCATCTAATCGACGAAGCTTTTTTTCGTGATTAAACTCTCGATTTATTCACCAAAAATGTTAATAACGTGCTTAAAATTTATTTGTTCAATAGAAATAGTATCACTACAGTTAGGTGAAAACAAAAAAAATGGCATAAAAGTTTATGTTAACGCAAGAGGGAAAAATCAATTAGGAGCTCTCGTGCTCAATGATGAAATATATGTTTTACAAAACAAAAGTGAGGCTCCAAGAAATATCCGAAAGCCTTGGTATTCTTACCATGATAATTATGTTGTAATAGAACAGATAGAATAGCACAAACTATAGATCTGTCTTTGAGTAAGCATCAATGTTGGGCAGGGAGATTACCTATTCTTTCCATGATTTGTGGGGGTCTTGAGTGGGAGGGGACTCCTCTAATGTACACACAGCATTAGTACTATTGTCGAATAGAAAATTTAGCTTATTGCTTTATTTCAGAGAAGAAAACCCATGGGTGTCCCTGTGGTACTTGAGGTTGTCTTGATTTATAAAATGCTTGTCATGTACTTTTAAAGTGCCTGAAACCTTTCCCAAAAGGTTAAAGTTATCTGCTATTGCAAAACTACCCTTATCAAACATAACATGATGATTAGGACATAAACAAAGCAGGTTATTGGTATTATCATCACCATCATGTGGTGATCCAAGTGGCTTGATGTGCGCTCCTTCTGCATAAAATCCAGATTTTGTTGGAATTGCAGTACCGCACACTTGACATTGATAGTTATATAGTGCTTTAATATCATTGGCGAGATTAGTGTCTCTAACCACTCGTAGCACAGTTCCTTTGGCTCTTTTCTTCTTCCTAGTGTTGTAATCCAGTTCAACCTGTTCAGCTGTTTTTCTCTCAGGGTTATCCCCGCAATAAACAAGCTTGAACCTACAAATTTTAAACCCACTCTTGCCAATTTCTTCCCAGCTATCAACAACACTGAACAGACCTGCATAGGTGTAGCCCGATTTTGGAGAATAACTAGACATGTGAGATGAGCCTCTTATGACTCTAACGGGTAACCCTTTATCCTGACTAGTTAGTAGCCCAGCGTTTCCTGTATTGGACCATGTTTGATCAGCCACTTGTTTCCCAGAATTGGGATCATTACCCCCGGCTCCTGTATAAACAATTTCATCACCCAGGTCATAATCATCTTCATAACCTCCAGAAAGCACAATTGCTGAAGTGCCCTCTCTACCATTACCGTCAATCCCGCTTCCCCATTTTCTGTGAAAGCTTGATGGCATCATTTCTTTTCTTCCCTCAAAATGATAACCTTCCTCTATTCCAGGAATCTCTCCGAATATTATTGGTCTTGAAGCCATATCTATGTTATAAAATCAATTAGTGGAATGTCTGCAGGAGCAAGATCATAACTTCTTAGTTCTTCTTTAGTAACCCAAGCTGTTTGATCATGATCTGTCATAGTGAATGTATGGGCATCCATTTTACAATATAAAGCTATCAATTCTATACTTATATTTTCATAGTGGTGAATGTTGGACCCACATAACCCCCCTGTTTTTATATGAACATCAAACTCTTCGAGAAATTCCCTCTCTAGACACTCTTCTATAGATTCTTTTGCCTTTCTCTTACCTCCTGGGAACTCCCATTTTCCACCTTGAGACTTTTCAGGCTTCCTTCTAGCGATAAAAAACCTGTCGTCTCTTTGAATAATTGCACATGCAACCTGAATGTGTTTTGAAGTGGTGTTGCTCATAAAGCAATAAAGATGCAAAATATCTTGAAGTTATTCTATAGTTATTGTAAGAACCAATATTGTGCAATATATGATTCGCATTATATTAATGCTATATGTTAGTTTTATTAGGTTCTGTCCGCGGAATAACTTATTTGGTTATCATTATTAGGTGAGTGTGTACGCGCCTGATAATCAATTCATATAAAAATTATGATTAGGCAGAATAGGTTTTTCATTATTTTTTTACGAATTGATGAGTTTCGATGTAATTTTTATTTTCAATAATTATTGAATACACTCCCGAGGTTAATTCAGAAATATTCAATTGTCCGTTTGTTTTTTTCTGTAAAATAAGTCTACCGCTGACATCAAATACTCGGGCTTTAACTATCCCTTGTGTCCCCTGAATGGTTAGAATATTATTCGCTGGCACAGGGGCTATTGAAAATAAATGTGCTTGGTTGTCATCATTAGTTAAAACCTCTTCAAGCCTCATTACAGACACAAAATTATTTACGTTACCATCTGAAAAAGCAATTATAGGTCTATTGGAATTGTCTATTTCAATCTTACAATAGGACCCTACCCCTTCTGTAAAACCCTCTTGCCCCAAAAATTCCCATGCATCATTGATAGGATTATATTTTCGAACGGATAATCTACCTCCAGCACTTGCGTCTTGATAAACTATATAAGGTATTCCCGAAATATCTGAAGTGATATCAATGAAACTTGCTTGTGAACCTGTGAAACCTGCCCCCCCAAGATAGTTCCATGTGTCTACCCCATCAAATTTTAAAACAGATGCTTTTCCTCCATTAGCGATGTCTTTAAAAGCAACAAAATATTCCAAATTATCGTTGATTTCCACATCAATATCAACAGCATTGGAATCAGATAATCCATCAAATGTAATCTGATCATTATTTACACCATAGTCATCAAGTGTAATCGAAAGTTTTCCGGAGTTATTTGCTCTGGCCCACGCAGTAGCCGATTTATTTAATTTTACATCGTAAGAAAAGTCTAAGGACCCACCCCCGCCAATTACTTGTTCGCTGCTCCAGTTTGATGATGTTGATTGATAATTATTGTTGCTCCAAACATTTATTGAATTCGATGATGTGCCGTGAGCTACATAGGCTACACTATTATCATAGACCATTATGCTACTCATTGTGCATCCTGTAATGGGGTTTCCGCTATTAGTTGGATAATTCGCCCCCTGAACAATTGTACCTGTTTGTGAGTCAATGGAGACAATGAAATAAACCTCGAGTTCTGCAACGCTTTCACCGAATGAAGATATAAGAGGGTAATTGTTTGCACCAATAGCTAGTGAGTTATGTAAATGAGGTGGGTTAGTGCCCCCACCAGTAGGCACCCAATTTTCTTGAAAAAACCGATAAGTTTTTTGTTCATTATTATCTCCCGCATCGGTAAAGATAACATAGGGCATTCCTCCAATATCTAATTCAATATCGACATAGGATACTGAACCAGCAGAAAATCCATGTTCACCTACATAATTCCATTCATATTGGGCGTGGAGGAAATTGGATAACAGTAAAAACGCAAGAATGACTTTTTTTTTCATAACACACTGTTTTATAACTTATGAAGGTTGGCTTTATTATATCAGAAAGCTCGAACAGCTTTTACACTTATATTAACACTACTGCCAAACTGGGCGCTACTTCCATTTATGAACCAAAAACGATCATACCTCAATCCTTGTTGCGTGTTTTCTGCCTGTTGTGATGAAGACCAATACAATCCCGGTATCCAACCCGGAATATTCTGCGGAGCTAAAATTAACTCATCGATGCTAGGCAAAAACCAATCATCAAATCCATTATAAACTAAGTCTAGACATGCTTGTGTTGCCAGAGGCCAGTTATTACCAATTAATGTTGAATTATTCAAACCAGCTCCAAAATCAAGTGAAGTTCCAAAGTCTGTATTTGTTGTAATTGGAGGGGCTCCAATTAATGATGAAACATTAAAATCTGTAATAACCATACCAGTCTCAGTATTTTCATCTAAATACATAATCAATCCACCTTGATAAAATTTTCCATATAAGCTAGATTTTGGCGCGCCTTGAGCTAATAAATCCCAAACAGATGTGCCAAAATCCAATTGCTCCTGAAGAGTGAGATTTCCTGTGGTTTGGACAGCACAAATAAATTGAGTTAAGTTTAAATCAATTTCAGTTGGATCTAATATTCCATTTCCATTGTTATCAATCCCAGCCTCAAATTTCACTCCCCCATATTCACAATTTGGACCCGGAGGTTCGTTGCTCGTTAATATTAGTGAATTCTTACCATTTACTCCATCAACCCCATCATTTCCTGGAGGCCCTTGAAGTCCCTGCGGACCAGTTGCTCCAGTTAATCCAATTGGTCCCTGAGGTCCCTGGTCTCCCTGCGGTCCTTGAGGACCAATGTCACCTTGATCACCTTTATCTCCAGCAGGCCCTTGTGGCCCTGTATCCCCAGTCACACCAATAGGTCCTTGAGGACCTATATCTCCTTGAATCCCTTGGGGCCCTTGCGGTCCAGTTGCTCCAGTTAATCCGATTGGCCCTTCGGGTCCTATATCACCTTGTACACCCTGCAGCCCTTGCGGACCTTGTGGTCCGGGATCCCCCTGTGGTCCTGCAGGCCCAACATCACCCTGCGGCCCCTGTGGTCCTTGTGGTCCAGCTGGCCCTTGAGGTCCTTCAGGCCCGGGGGTTGAGCTACCTGAGGTTGCGGCATACATAGCAAACGGTACGCTCAAGAGTTGTGTAGTAACCTTTAAGCTATAACTAGAACCACCATTTAAATCATATTTTGTAGTCAGGAAATAATTGCCACTAGACCAGTCTATTTGATTAAAATTACCAATAAGTACTGACCCTCGACCAATTTCAAGGGTAACCAGTCCATTGCTGTTAGAAAATGCTTGATGCGTTTCTGCATATAGAGGAATTCTGGCATTTGGTGAAAAAGTTATTTCTGTACGAACGCCAATGTTTTGATTGGTCACCAGTTCATTATTGCCGTCGCGCACCACAGCTTGAAATGAAAAAGAGCTAGGCACTTGGCTTAACATAAGCTGCGTGGAGGCAATGAATAGCGTAAGTAATATTTTTTTCATGTGACTTATTCTTTAATGACTTTAAAACGTTTTATTTCTCCTTCGGTGTTTTGAATAGAGAGGAAGTAAGACCCGACAGCATAGGGGTAGATTGGTAATCGAGTTTCGTCTTGAAGGATCAGCCCCTGATCCAGGATTGACCCCATTAAATTATAGAGCTGATATTTTAGTTGCTGATTAAACCCTATTGATTTGATAAATACAAAATCCGTAGCGGGGTTAGGAAAAACTATAAGCTTTCTGTTGAGTAAGATCTGATCATCCCCGTCCAAATTATTGACATCACTTGAGAATAAACTGGGTATTTGAACCCCCTGGCTAATGTTTCCGCTATTATTGTCAACGCTGACATAATCAATTAGGCCAAGAGTAAAACTTACTGAGCCTGAATTATTGGAAACGTCTCCACCAGAGCTCACTGTCCTGAATTGGGCCTGCAAACATAGGCTGAAGAAAAGGGCAATGAGCGAGAAATAAATGTTTTTCATAGAATGGAATAAAAAATCAAAACCACACTACAGTGTTGTTTTTCAATGTATTAAATTCTAAACTAAACAAATTTTTACATTCTCTGAAAAAAATTAATGGAAACAAGTGGATCCACTAATTAATATCAAGCTAAAATAAAGATCGACTGCCTCAGGACTGCCGGTAAATAACAATTTTGATTAACTTTGAGATGAAAGTGTAAGGCACAAAAAAAGCCCCACATCCCTGTGAGGCTTTAATTTTAGTAGTGGTCCCACCTGGGCTCGAACCAGGGACCACCTGATTATGAGTCAGGTGCTCTAACCAACTGAGCTATAGGACCAAAATTGGCTGCA
>Ga0209137_1001469_pt1 | contig 22179 bp, 21 predicted proteins | sample SaaInl5LU_22_DNA_FD_184642 | JGI IMG/M metagenome (GOLD analysis project Ga0209137, IMG submission 184642) | Marine microbial communities from expanding oxygen minimum zones in the Saanich Inlet - ESP_105LU_22_DNA (SPAdes) (version 2) | ecosystem: Environmental > Aquatic > Marine > Intertidal...
GAGCATTCGAAAAGGTCGTGATTTTGATTAGATCCTCGCAACGGCACATAAGGCATTACTATGTCTAATTTGAAGTCTAATTTGAAGTCTAGTTTGACCTCCGATTGCCCCGTCAAAACCCGGCTAAAGGAGCTCGGTATCGAGCTAACACAGTCGCCAAACGCGTTGGCTAACTACCTGCCCTATCAAATCAGCGCCACGACGATCTATATCTCTGGCCAAGGCCCAATAACTCAGAGCCCTAATATCCAAGAGAAAGAGATACTAGGAAAGTTAGGCAAAGACGTATCGATTGAGCGTGGCAATCAAGCCGCTCAGATGGCGGCGGTTAATATTTTGTCCGTGCTACACACCGCCTTAGATGGCGATTTTTCGCGCGTAAAACAATGCCTGAAACTTGGCGGATTTGTAAATGCAGCCGAACACTTCACGGATCATCCGCAAGTCATTAACGGCGCTTCGGACTTGATCGCTGATGTTTTTGCAGACCGCGGACGCCATGCACGTTTTGCCATCGGCGTTGCCTCCTTGCCGCGTAATTGGGCGGTGGAAATTGACGCAATATTTGAATTGGATCCCCCTGACTAATGAGTGAGACACGAGTACCAACCGAGAAGAAAGTTAGCTTACGAATTCTCGAAAGAGCGCAAGATATCGCCGCCGATATTTGGGATAGCTGTGCTAATCCTGCGCATGTGATTTACAATCCATTTCTTAGCCATGCCTTTTTTGTGGCTGTTGAGGAAAGCGGTTCAGCCTGTACGCAGACTGGATGGACGCCGCATCATTTATGCCTAGAAGACGAAGACGAAAACATGGTCGCCATTCTTCCGCTATATCTTAAAAGCCATAGCCAAGGCGAATATATTTTTGATCACAACTGGGCCGATGCCTTCTATCGGGCAGGCGGAAACTATTTCCCAAAACTATTATCAGCTGTTCCGTTTTCACCCGTTACAGGGCGCAGGTTTTTAACCAGTTCGGCGCAACCAGACATCGCCCGACAGCAGATGCAATTACTCGCTCAGGGAGCTAATCAGTTATTAGAAAAATATGAGCTTTCTTCCTTGCACATTAATTTCTTACCTGAAAACGAATGGCGGGATTTAGGCGCTGATGGATTTTTACAACGCATGGACCAGCAGTTCCATTGGCACAATGAAGGGTTTAAAAACTTTGGCGAGTTTCTCGATACACTTAGCTCACGAAAACGTAAAAACCTAAGAAAAGAACGTGAAAAAGCGCTCGATAACGGAATTGAAATTGAGTGGGCAATGGGAGACAATCTCAAAGATCATCACTGGGATGGCTTTTATGAATTTTATCTCGACACGGGGAACCGAAAATGGGGAACCCCCTATCTGACCCGAGATTTTTTCGAGCGGCTAAATAAAACCCTCGCCGATCATACCCTCCTAATATTGGCAAAGCGCGAAGGCCGCTATATAGCTGGCGCCCTCAACCTTATCGGTGGAGACACTCTTTATGGTCGCAACTGGGGATGCTTGGAAGACCACCCGTGCTTGCACTTTGAGGTTTGTTATTATCAGGCTATCGATTTTGCCATTGCCCACGGTTTAAAACATGTCGAGGCTGGCGCGCAAGGTGCGCATAAAATTGCACGAGGCTATGTGCCGCAACCCACCTATTCCGCGCATCAAATATTGCACCCGGGCCTCCGCGATGCTGTGAAAACATACCTTGAATCTGAGCGACAATATGTTGAGAATGATATTGAAATATTAAACAATATGACTCCATTCAAAAACAGCACTTCAGAACTATGAAGTGTATAGAGAGGCAAGCCGATGAAAATAGATGATGCATATAGTAATGAGAATGCGTTCGCCAAGATTTTACGCGGCGAACTGCCCGCAATCAAACTCTATGAAGATGAAACGACGCTCGCCTTTATGGATATAATGCCGCAAATAGAAGGCCATTGTTTAGTCATCTGTAAAGAGCCAGCGACGAATTTACTGACAGTATCGACGCAAGCTGCGCAAGAAATTATTCGCGTAACGCAACATCTTGCGGGTGCTGTACAAAAAGCCTTAGATGCACCGGGTATAATGATTGCGCAGTTAAATGGTTCCGCGGCGGGGCAAACCATCCCGCATATCCACATGCATATTTTGCCGCGTTACAACGGCATAGAGCTTGCTTTTCATGCGCAGGAAATGGCTGATATGAGTGAGCTTGAACGTATCGCCGCTAAAATAAGAGCTGAGCTATAAGTTAATTTAACTTACTGGCTCAGTCTTTTTTTGTGATGTACGACGCACGTCATCTTCATCAGAAATGACAATGACAATCTCGCCTTTTTTGTTCAGATCAACTTTTGCAATACCGCCATTTTTAAGCTCACCAAACAATAGGTGATCGGCCAACGGCTTCTTAATGTGCTCCTGAATGAGGCGTGCTAAAGGACGCGCTCCCATCAACGGGTCATAACCTTTATCCACTAGCCAACTTAGCGCTTTCTTGCTGACATCAATTACCACATTGCGATCGGCCAACTGCCCTTCAAGCTCAAGAATAAACTTCTCGACAACCCGTTCAATTACTTCGACAGGTAGGTCAGCGAATGGAACGATCGCATCTAGGCGATTTCTGAACTCAGGCGTAAACATTTTATTGATTGCATCAATATCTTCACCTTCCCGCTTAGCCCGACCAAAGCCCATCGCCGCTTTGGCTTGATCCGCAGCACCGGCATTACTGGTCATCACCAATACGACATTGCGAAAATCTACTTTTCGGCCATTGGCGTCTGTCAAAGTTCCGTGATCCATAACTTGCAGTAAAACGTTGAACAGGTCGGGATGCGCTTTTTCGATTTCATCAAGCAACAACACACAATGTGGGTTCTGATCAATCCCATCCGTAAGCAAACCACCTTGGTCATAACCCACATATCCTGGAGGCGCCCCAAGCAGACGCGAGACTGTATGGCGCTCCATATATTCCGACATATCGAAGCGCAACAAGTTCACACCCAATAGGCTTGCCAATTGCTTCGCTACTTCTGTTTTACCAACGCCCGTGGGGCCGCTGAATAGATAGCTGCCAATCGGCTTATTCGCATCGCGCAATCCAGCCCGAGATAATTTGATAGCTGACGCCAAGGTGGAAATAGCTCCATCTTGACCAAACACAACGCGCTTTAAGTTTACGTCGATATCGCGAAGCTTATCGGTATCCGACTTAGAAACGCTTTTAGGTGGAATTCGAGCCATCGTCGCGATGACACTCTCGACATCTTTTACGCCGATTGTTTTCTTGCGACGCGATGGCGCCAATAGCATTTGCGCTGCCCCTACTTCGTCGATCACATCAATCGCTTTATCTGGTAACTTTCGATCACTCATATAACGCGAGGAAAGCTCGACAGCTTGTTTGATCGCCTCATTGGTATAACGAACACCGTGAAACTCTTCAAAATATGGCTTTAAACCGCGTAATATTTTAATGGTATCAGGCACACTCGGCTCTGCAACATCAATCTTTTGGAAACGCCGTGCTAAAGCCCGATCTTTCTCAAAGTGCTGACGATATTCTTTGTAAGTAGTTGACCCCATGCAACGCAGTCCACCGCCTTGCAATGCTGGCTTCAGCAAATTAGACGCATCCATCGCTCCGCCAGACGTAGCCCCGGCGCCGATCACGGTATGAATTTCATCGATAAACAAAATCGCTTCTGGCATCGCTTCCAGTTCGGACATCACTTGCTTTAAGCGTTCCTCAAAATCGCCACGATAGCGCGTCCCGGCCAACAACATTCCCATATCCAATGAAAATATTATGTTATCTTTCAGAACGTCTGGCACTTGGCCTTCAATAATTTTACGAGCAAGCCCTTCAGCGATGGCGGTCTTACCAACGCCTGGGTCGCCGACCAATAATGGATTATTTTTATTTCGGCGACATAAAATCTGGATAGCCCGATCCACTTCACGCTCGCGACCAATCAACGGATCGACTTTGCCTTCGCGGGCCTTCTCGTTCAGGTTCACGCAATAAGCATCTAAGGCTTCACCATTCCCAACTTCTAGCTCGCCATCCACCTCTTCATCCACACCGTGAATGGCACGGTCTTCGGATGCTCCCGGTTTTTTGGCGACACCATGAGCAATGAAATTAACGGCGTCATAGCGCGTCATTTCCTGCTCTTGTAAAAAGAATGCGGCGTGGCTCTCGCGCTCAGCAAATAGGGCAACAATCACATTGGCGCCTGTTACCTCATCGCGTCCAGAAGATTGCACATGTATAACCGCTCTTTGAATGACCCGCTGAAAGCCAGCTGTGGGTTTGCATTCTTCGCCGTCATCGACGACCAGACCGATCAGCTCATCTTCGATATACTCTTTCAACTGTGCTGTTAGAATTTCAATATCTACCGAGCAAGCCTCGAGGACCACGCGAGCATCTTGTTCTTCAATTAAAGCCAATAGCAAATGCTCGAGTGTCGCAAACTCATGCTTATGCTCATTCGCAAGCGTCAACGCGCGATGCAGGCTTAGTTCAAGATCTTTTGAAAATGCTGGCATTTGCCACAACCTCTCTTATTAAAACTCATCTTTTAATGTCGTTTCGTCGCCAACCGCGCAAATCTGCGTTTAGTCTTTTTCCATCGTGCACTGCAAAGGATGGTCATTCTGCCGCGCCAAATCCATAACTTGCGTTACTTTCGTTTCTGCCACCTCATAGGTGAATACGCCACATATTCCGACACCATTTTGATGAACATGCAACATAATTGTTGTCGCATCCTCGCCGGTTTTCTGAAAAAAACGCTGAAGTACATAAACAACGAATTCCATCGGCGTGTAATCATCATTCAACAACAGAACCTTATACATGGATGGCTTTTTGGTGCGCGGTTTGGTTTGCGTAATGACGCCTGTATCGTTACCGCGCCCGCCACCGTCTCTCTCGTCATCCTGCCCGGAAGACATAACGCCGAGGCGCAAATTCGAGGCGAAGCCATCGCCCTTCATTGTCGTTTTATTTTCGTGGCACACATACACTGAGATAAACCTTTTCATTTAACGTAATCGTAAGCTTATCCGATTACATAACATAGATAAGCCGTAAATTGAACTTCTCAAGGGGTGGCTCGAAATGAAAACGAGAAACGAGTTCGTATGGTGGCTCTCATGAGTTCAGCTGCATAACAAACGAATAGTCGAACATCCGCTTATTATTGAGCTGAAAACGCCAGAAAAATAACGTTCTCCCTGTCGAGATTAACTTCACATGGCCTAGTTTTTGCGTAAAGATGGACTAAGGGTTTCGAGTAAGCATTAGCAACTTCGGAATATAAGGTTAATTGATTGAAACAATTTATAAAAAGCTACAATATATCAGATGCTTATCATTATGCAATGGTCTGCTGCTTGGCGCTGGCTATTTTTAGTTTCGCGATTACCAGCCAAGCACATGCCGCAGTGCCTCGCTCTAATATTGTTGTTGACGGTCATACAGGTAAGGTTTTATCGCAATATCGTGCCGATCAAAAGCGCTATCCAGCCTCTTTAACCAAGGTTATGACGATCTATTTGCTGCTTGAAGCGGTTGAAAACGGTAAGCTTACTCTAGAGAGTAAAATTCCCGTTTCGGCACGTGCAGCGCGCCAACCCTCGAGTAAATTATATCTCAAAGCCGGCGAGAAGATCTCGGTTAAATTCGCACTTGAGGCACTTGCCATCAAGTCGGCGAATGATGTCGCGACCGCAGTTGCCGAGTTTCTTGGCGGCAGTGAAAGCGACTTCGCCAAGCTAATGACCTATAAAGCGCGCAAATTTGGCATGCTGGATACAACATTTGCAAACGCATCGGGTCTATATAATTGGAGCCAAGTAACAACGGCTCGCGATATGGGCGTATTGGCGCGTCGCGTTCTACATGACTTCCCTGATCACAGGTTTCTCTGGTCACAATCTAAAATGGTCTACCGAGGCAAAACCTATCGCTCGCATAACCGCTTGCTGGGAACCTTACCCGGCGCCATGGGCTTAAAAACCGGATATATCCGAGCCGCAGGGTATAATGTTATCAGTGCCATCGAGCGGGATGGAAAACATATTATAACCGTAATTATTGGTGGTAAGTCGTCGCGAGAGCGCGACCGCACTGCAGTTTCACTGACCGAAACCAATATTCACCGCGCCAGCATCCGGAAAAACAATAATATTGCTTTACCCATCGCACGACCAAAATATATTTCTGACCGTGCCGACACGGGGCGTCCGAAAATAACGAATGCAGGGTTCTCCAATGCCGCGATTGTGCGGCCCATCGCCAATAATTTTGGTTCCGATATAAAACCTATAAAAAATGTCATTAGCACAGCTTGCAGTGTCAAAAACAGTTCATACGCGGCGAATGGTTGGAGTATCCAATTTGGTGCCTTCGCAAAAGCCGATCAGGCAAATCAACATCTGAAATCAGTCCTGCAAAGCAACACGCAAATGGTTGAATATGGTACACCGCAAATTCAGCGCCCTGACTGCGATGGATCTAACTATTACCGAGCGCGCTTGGCTGGTTTAGATAAGCAAATGGCCCGACAAATTTGCTCACGTATGGCTCGGAAATCCGGCTGCTTTCCGATCGCACCCACTTTCTAAATCTTACTTTCTAAATCTTACTTTCTAAATCTTTAAAATTTAGCACCAACTAGCCACTCAGTTTAAAGCATCTTTATTCATCGTCTAGCGCGGACAGCAAAATGTCGCGCGCTTGCGTGAGCTGGGTTGCCAGCCAGTCGGAACCACCTTGATCCGGATGCACTTTAAGCATGAGGGTCCGATACACTTTTTCAACATCGTCACGCTCAGCTCCGGCCTCCAGCCCCAACACATCTAAGGCCTCATTATAGCTCATCGCACCCGAGGTTAGCCCACCCGACTTCGTACCACGGCTTGAAGCGTTTTCATCCGCCGCCGGATAAACCCGCCAAAGTCTTTTGAAAAATGGAAAAACAAGACCTAATAAAATAAAGGCCATCGCGACCCTGCCCGCCAGTAGCAACAAGCCAAAGACCAGCGCCACCACGACGGGCAATAAAATAGATAAAACCAGCCTAATCTCTTTTGGCGACCTTTGAGAAAACAAAAAACCGCTGGCGATAACAGCGCCTAAAACCAGGACACCGAGGACAAGGACTGGCATTAAATATCAAGCTCAGGAAGTTCGAGCGATTCCATCATGCGCCAAATTTCGGCCCGAGCCGAAATATGCGACATCGTCAAATTGGTATTCGCCTCATCTTCCGTCAAATCAAGAAGCGTTAACCCAGCCGGAAACATTTCACGAAAAACGACACGGTCCGCAAGTCCATCGACGAGCCGAAACCCGAGCCGCGCAGATAAACTCTTAAGTGCATTTTCAACGCGCTCCTTATTTTTGGCAAAAACATGGCTGGTTCGATTGCGCATCACAATCCAATCGATACTTCCTTGATCGGCTATAGCTCGGGCCTTCTTACAATCCCAAACCATTTCAGAATAAATACTAGGTGCTGATATTTGCAGCGTGTCAGCATCAACCCGTGCCAACAAGTCAAAATCAACGAAACTATCATTAATCGGCGTAATTAAAGTATCCGCCGTGGCATGCCCGAGACGCGACAAATAAGTATCGGTACCCGGACAATCAACAACCACATAATCATTATTAGCGCGCAAATGACCGATAGCTTGGACGAAATTTTCTTGATCCAGCCTTTGAACCTCTTTCACCGTTTCGGCTACCGCGGCATCTAAGGCAATATGCTCAGGCATGGAGATATCTCTTCGACCTGCCCAGACCATTCGATTTTCAACGTATCGCGTTAAGGAGCGTTGGCGCACGTCTAAATCAAGCGTGCCTACATGCTTACCACGTGATAATAAAAATGCGGCTATGTGCATCGCCGTTGTCGTTTTGCCGGCGCCGCCCTTCTCATTACCCACAACAATGACGTGAGGGGACTTCGCCCCACCACTGGAAGTAGTTTCACCGTGTAGCGCCTCTAAAGCGCTCATGTTGCGACGATCATGAGTAGACTCCTAATACAATCTCACTTATACACCCGATTCTTAGGTAAATTACGAAGTTTAGAGTATAGTAAAATTCGTATACGGGTAAAATATTATGATCCAATTGACAGGTAAAAAACTAGTAATAACCGGCGCAAATGGTGGCATTGGCCGCGAGATAGCTGCGCGTGCGCTGTTATCTGGCGCCCAACTATGCCTGCTTGAGAAATCAGCCGACCTCAGCGACGCAGCCCAAGCCGCTGCCTATGATGCGGTCAGATCCTATTCTGGTTCGGAAGTTTCGCCATCGGATCGAGATAATATCATCGCCACACTCGACACCAATTGCTTTGCTATACCGGCCGATCTCACTAGTGAAATTGAAACACAAAAAGCGTTAGATCAAGCTGCGGATAAAATGGGCGGCCTGAACAGCCTGATAAATAATGCTGCAACTTTGTTGGGCGATGACAGCACACCGGTCGGCACATCGTTGGAAACATGGAACCAAACTTTAGCTGTGAACCTAACCGGAAGCTTTTTGACCTGCCGCGCCGCCCTACCGCATATGTTGAAAGCGGGTAGCGGAGCAATTGTTAACTTATCCTCGGTCGTGGCCCATGCCGCATCAGCCAATGCGCAGATTGCTTACACGACGAGCAAAGGCGGACTAGAGGCGATGACTCGCGAGATTGCCATGATCTATGCACGCGACAATATCCGTGCGAATTGCGTTGCTCCAGGGCCGGTGCTCACCGAACGCACACAGCACTATTTCGACACACCAGAAAAATGGCAAAGTCGTCGCCAACATATACCACTGGGCCGGCTGGGTAAGCGCGAAGAAATTGCAGCCTTAGTTTTGTTTCTGATTAGTGATCTGTCTGGCTTTACGACAGGCTCCACCTATCTGGCAGACGGCGGCATATCTACGGCCTATTTAATTGATGATAGAAACGGCACGCAGCAACCCTAATAATTATCAATCCCCATATGCCAAGCCGTGGCTCGTCATCACCGAGACCCATCACCTAAAATAATCAACCATCGCAAATTAGAACGAAAGCTTAGCCACCATGACAAAACACCAAGCCCAAATCATCAGCCCTGTCGATGGCAGCATTGTTGCGACACTTCCTTATCATTTAAAATCTGAAATTGATGATCAGTTAAACCTATCCGTAAAGGCGCAAGCCGAATGGGCGAAGGTCGATATAAAGCAACGCGGTGATTTATGCCGCGCTTTGGTCGATGCACTCTTGGCCAGCAAAAATGAAATTGCTCCCGAGTTAAGTTGGCAAATGGGCCGACCCATTCGCTATACGGGCAATGAATTAAACGGTTTTGCTGAACGCGCAAATTATATGATCGACATTGCAGAAACATCTTTGGCCGATATTATTGCCGCTGAGAAACCAGGCTTTGAACGCTATATATCTCGCGTTCCACTCGGCGTTATTTTTGTTATCGCGGCTTGGAACTATCCGTATATGATTAGCGTTAACTCGATCGTACCCGCCCTTATGGCCGGTAACGCAGTCATCTTAAAACAAGCTAGCCAAACCCTATTGGCGGGCGAACGGTTGGCGGCTGCAGCTAAAACCGCTGGGCTACCAGATGGACTTTTAACGCATCTTATTCTTGACCACGCATCGGCCAGTGAGGTTATTCAGGACACTCGAATTTCACATGTAAATTTTACCGGATCCGTTGAAGCTGGCAGACGTATTCAACAATCGGCACAAGACCGGTTTATATCCGTAGGACTAGAGCTGGGCGGCAAAGACCCGGCTTATGTTCGAGCTGATGCAGACTTAGGCGATGCCATTGAGAACCTTGTGGATGGAAGCTTCTTCAACAGCGGGCAATCATGTTGTGGGATCGAGCGTATATATGTTGACCAGTCTATATATGACGACTTCGTAGCTGGTTTTGTTGAGCTTACGCAAGCATATCAGTTAGGACATCCTTTACACGCTGAGACCGACTTAGGGCCAGTGATTAGTGCGAAAGCCGCCATTGAAATTCAGAATCAAGTTAATCAAGCCATCGATAGCGGTGCTAAAGCTCTCATATCATCGGAGCATTTTAAGCTAGACCCTGAGCTTGAGAAACTTGGCACATATTTACGTCCGCAAGTTCTGGTTAATGTAGATCATTCTATGAGTGTTATGCGCGATGAGACCTTCGGCCCTGTTGTCGGCATCATGCCCGTAACCAGCGACGCCGAAGCCATCGCGTTAATGAACGATAGCCCCTATGGTTTAAGTGCATGTGTTTGGACAAAAGACATCGAAGCCGGAAGAACCATTGGTAAACAGATCCGGACAGGTACATTTTTTGTTAACCGTTGCGATTATTTAGACCCTGCGCTGAGTTGGAGTGGTGTCGGAGATACCGGGCGCGGAGCTACTCTATCTACGATCGGCTACGAGCATCTTACACGCCCGATGAGTTTCCACTTCAAGACATAGACTATTTATTATAAATATCTCCGAGCCAATAATCCGAGCCAATAATCCGATCCAGTAATGCGAGCCAGTAAAATGAAAATTTGCCGAACTAAACATGAGCTGCGCCAACAAGTAAGCGACTGGAAACAACAAGGGCTTTCCATCGGCTTTGTACCGACAATGGGCGCTTTGCATGACGGGCACCTCTCCCTGATCGATCAGATGAACACGCGGGCCGATCGCAGCATCGCGAGTATTTTTGTTAACCCCACACAATTCGCACCGGGCGAAGATCTTGATAATTATCCGCGCACCGAGACATCCGATTGCGAAAAATTACTCGCTCATAATACAGACCTTGTTTACATCCCTTCACCGCCTGAAATTTATCCTGAAGGGTTTTCATTAACCGTATCCGTTGATGGCCCAGCAGACGGTTTGGAGAGCGACGCGCGACCCCATTTCTTTGATGGCGTCGCGACAGTTGTCGCTAAACTATTGCTACAAGTTCTTCCCGATATGGCCATGTTCGGCGAAAAAGATTACCAGCAGCTTTTGGTTATCCAACATCTTGTACGTGACCTAGATATAGCCACGCAGATATTACCTGGTGCTATTATTCGTGAGCCAGACGGATTGGCTATGTCATCGCGCAATGCCTATTTGACGCTAGAACAGCGAGCCATTGCAGGAAAACTAAACCTTATTTTATCGGAACTTGCACAAAGTGATCAGGCCATAGAAACTGCCGAAGCTCAGGCGCATCAGGCTTTGTTAGAAGCCGGGTTTTCAAGTGTCGATTATGCAGTGATACGTGACGCCGATACCCTCAAACACGTCACAGATAAAACCAAAGCCCGCAGAGCTCTAATCGTCGCACGTCTTGGTGATATAAGGTTGCTCGACAATATGCCCGCCTAATAAGCGCGCGATAGCCGCTTCGTTTTATCCGATCGTTAAATTAACCCGAGCGCCGCAAGCTCTTGGCGCATTTCTTCAGGCATTTCCAACTCGGCCTCCGCTCCAGCACTGAGATCCGCCGGAGCCGCGTCCGGCAAAAGATATCGCCACCCCTGAAAAGGGCGCTGTGGTTTATTGCGTGTATGCACCAGTTCGGGATCCAAAATAAGATGGCAACGACGCTTCTCCAAGCGATCCGTAAACACCTCGATATCTAAAATTTTCTGCCGAACGACAATTTGGTTCGCGATCACCCAATAGATCGACCCATCGTCCAATATCTCGGCATCTCGCTTAGGCACCATGCGCGTCGTATGAAAAACGCGGCCGTAGGTTTTCATCAAATGAGTTTGCCAGTCGACCAAGTCATCAATCGTTTTCGCGCCAACGCAGAGCTTTAAAATATGTGTCGTCATGATGATAGATATGGGGCATTTTCGTCAAAGCCCCAATATATAATTCCAAGAAAGACGGGGAAAAAACCTGGTTAAGGCTATTTCTCTAAAATATATAAGCGATCCGAGCCAGTAAACCAGCTGAAGAAGCCAACGCCAGCTGCGCCGCCCATGATATATAGCCTGTCATCCGCCACGGCACTGGCCATGTGATAACGTGCTTGGGGAAGCGCAGGGCCTTTCTTCCAAACGCCTTTTGTCTGGACAAAATGACGGTCTAGCGATTTTTGTGCCTTACTATCAAAACCACCAACGATATGCAGACCATCGGGCAACGATACGAGTGATGCGCTTCGAACGGGAATTGGCAGATCTGGTAATTTGCTCCAGCGCTTTGATGCTATATTCAGAGACCAAACGGCTCTGCGGTCTTTACCATCCGCCCCCGTACCGCCGGCTAAAATAAGGTTACCATTTGCATCTGCGGTTGCCGCCGCGCCGGTTAACGGCTCAGGCATGTCAGTGAAGACTTCCCAATTACCGTCATCAATATTATAAGCGAATACGTCTTGCTGCCCAGCTCCCGCCAGAACATAAACGAAATTTCCAATTGCCACCATTCGGTGTCCATATACGGGGCTCGGCATCGGCGAAATTTGTACCCATACCGCGCTCTCAATAGCATATATCCAAGCCGAACTGGACGCCTCACCACCACCATCAATATTGCGCCCACCAGTAACCAGAATTCGACCATTCATCGCCACGGAAGCGAAGTCTTGAATTTTCGATGGTAGCGGCGTTAGAGACCTCCAGCCATCTTCGGCAATGTCATACACCTCAAAAAACTGCCGTAAGCCATGACCGACTGAGCCGCTCAAAACATAAATTTTACGATTGATATGAACCGCCTCAGCCGTCGGGACAACGGCTGGCATCTCGGCACCAACCTTCCACGACGCGGCCAAAGCAGAGATGTTAAGGCTAGAAAATGGCAAGACAATCAACGACACAAGTAAAACCAGCGCGGACCGCTTCAGACGGTTAGACGCAGAGAAATTTCTTGGATTGACTGAATTCATTTTCATTGGATATGCCCATTTAACAAAATGTAGATACGCTTTTTGAACAAGAATATTTATAAGCCTAAAGAACTATCAGACCAAAAGAAAGACGGTTGCAAAGCCAAGAAAGGCTAGAAAACCGATAACATCCGTAACCGTCGTAACAAATACGCTAGAGGCAACGGCAGGGTCCACCCCTATTCGATCTAAGCCGATAGGAATTAAAATGCCCGCCAGCGCCGCAACGACAAGCGTTACAATCATTGATAGCGCCAATACACCACCAAGCCAAATATCATTAAACCAAACGGCACCTACCAGGCCGATGATAACAGCAAATAATAACCCGTTGATGAGACCGATCCCCAGCTCACGCAAAATAATACGACGTGAATTAAGCGCCACCAGCTCGCGCGTTGCAATACCGCGCACGGCAATCGTCAACGTTTGCGTACCCGCATTACCACCCATCGATGCAACAATCGGCATCAAAATTGCCAACGCGACCATTTTTTCAATCGATGCACCAAACGCACCAATAACCAAAGAAGCCAGAATTGCCGTTCCCAAATTAATTAGTAGCCAAGCGAACCTACCTCGGAACGCTTCAAAAACAGTATCCGTTACGGTCTCATCCGCGACAACACCACCCAAGCGCAATATATCTTCGCCAGCTTCCTCGTTAATAACTTCCAACACGTCATCCGCCGTAATCACGCCGACCATTCGAAGATCGTCATCGATTACCGCGACACTCACCAAATTATAGCGTTCAAATAAACGGGCCACTTGCTCGCGGTCCATATCGGCCGACACAACAGTAAAGTCTTCTTCGATAATGCTTTGTATCGAAACAGGCCGCTTGGAACGTAAGACACGGTTAAGCGGCACCACACCAATCGGCTTATGGGTCGGCTCAACAACAAACACCTCAAGAAACTCATCTGGCAGATTATCGTCTTCACGCAAATAATCTATGGTCTGCCCAACCGACCAATATGGTGGAACGACAACATATTCAGACCGCATCAAGCGACCGGCGCTGGATTCGGGGTAATCTAGAGCTCGCTGCAATACGATGCGGTCACTCTCAGGTATTTGCTCCAGCACCTCTCGCTGATCGGCTTCATCCATGTCTTCAAGAACGAATACAGCCTCATCACTATCCAGATCTTGGACGGCAGAGACAAGGGTTTCGAGGTCTAAATATTCAACCACATCGCTGAGAACATTGGCGTCCAATTCGGCGAATACTTCGGCTGGCATTCGCTTGCCAATAAGTGAGATAAAGTTCTGCCTATTATCGGCTGATAATAAGCCCAATAATTCAGCGACATCCGACACGTGAAGGCTATGCACTTCATCCAAAAGCCCTTCGGCATTCGCGCTTTCGATCAACTCAACAAATAGTTGCAGCTCTACCGTGTCAAAACTATGACCTTCAAGCAGCTCAATATTGCTAGGGTTAATGTCGGTTTCTCTCACAAATCGGTTCCTTTATGAAAACCAGCTTTTCGCAAATAGATCCAAAGCCGCTCCTACCTCGTATACCTTTTGAAGATTGGTTAATCCGATTATCAAATTTATACTGCGTCGTAATTGTTGGAGCGAGGGCCTTGTTATGATTAATGAAATTATCTATGCCACGATTTTGATGTTACTCCAAGGCATACTGCCCAAATTCGTTGGTTTTATCGACGGAGACGTAACAAAACCCTATTTGCTATCGGCAAGAGACGACGTAATCACGATGTCGAGCAAAGCCAACCGCGCAGACCGAGCTTGGAGAAACTTACTCGAGTCCACTCCAGTATTCTTCGCACTAACCATTTTATGCGAAATTAAAGGCATAGACGCACAGATCGCTGCGCAAATATGGATAAGTTGCCGCGTGTTCTATGTGCCTGCCTATCTATATGGGCTTAACGCTCTGCGATCGACATTATGGACTGTTTCGATACTCTCCTTAATCTTTATGGCAAGCTTACTTATTGCGATCTGAGATAGCCCAATTAATAGCTATTTCTTCGTAGCATTCTGACCGCACTCAAACTTGACGCATGCGTCATAATTTGTAATCCTTTTGTAAAGTATGGGGGTGACAATATGGGTAACGACGCATGGGCTATCGAGGGGCGTCAGCCGAGAATTGCTATCATCGGCGCTGGCATGTCTGGAATTGCTGCGGTTGTTAAGTTACGTAAAGCAGGCTTTGAAGATATTACCGTCTTCGAAAAAACCGATCGCGTCGGTGGTACGTGGCGCGAGAACCGTTACCCTGGTTTGTCATGCGACGTTCCTTCCTATTGGTATAGCTTTTCCTTCGCCCGCAATCCAGATTGGTCGCACCGCTACGCTTATGGCCCTGAAATACAGGCTTATATGGAAAGGGTTGCGAATGACTTCGACGTCATCTCCATCGTAAAATTTAATACTGCCGTAACGGATATCACTTATGATGATCCTATCTGGCACGTCACGACCAGTCAGGGTGATGAGGAAGTTTTTGACATTGTTATCTCTGCGACTGGCGTACTTCACCACACGACGATACCTAATTTTAAGGACCGTGAAAAATTCGCTGGGGAAAGCTTCCATACAGCCAAATGGCAAGACGACGTTGACCTATCGGGTAAACGCGTTGGCATTATCGGCACAGGCTCCACCTCGGCTCAGATAATTGGCGCTATGACCGAGCACGTCGAAAAAATGGTTGTGTTTCAACGCACACCCCAATGGATCGCTCCACGCCCCCAAAAGAAGTATAGCCCGCTAAGACGGTTTTTTATGCGATACGTGCCGGGTATGACTATTCTGGCCTACTGGATAGAATACCTAAAGTTTAAATATACGTTTGGTCCAGCGACGACAGGCAACAAATACTGGGAAGGAAAAATTAGTGAACTTTGTCAGCAGCATCTTGACGACAATGTTCAAGATCCAGTTTTAAAAGCCAAATTGACACCTAATTATCAAGCCGCCTGCAAACGTTTGATATTCGCATCGGAGTTCTATCCCGCCATATCCAGACCTAATTGCGACTTGGTTACTGACGAGATTGATAGAATGTCGCCAGTTGGCATCATCACGAAGGACGGTGAAGAGCACGCCTTAGATGTTCTCATATACGCTACCGGATTTGATGCAGCTGCATTTATATTGCCAACAAAAGTAACGGGCGAGAACGGCCGCGATCTTAAAGATTTTTGGGAGGGGTCTCCCCGCGCGCACCGCGCCGTCAGCGTTCCCGGATTTCCTAACTTTTGGATGATCGAAGGGCCAACCGGCCCAGTCGGAAATTTATCCCTTATCATGGTTAGTGAACACCAGATTGATTATATCATTTCCATGCTCAAAATGATGAAGCAAAAAGGTATTGCGTCACTTGCCCCCAAACAAGACGCTTTTGCATCTTATAATGCAGAACTTGGTGAGCGCGTTAAGCAAACCGTCTGGTACACTGGCGGTTGCGACAGTTGGTATTTTGATAAAACGGGCAAGCCGAACCTGTATTCCTTTCCGCCACAAAAATATTTGCAGGATATGCACGCCCCCAATTTAGATGAATACGAAACCAGACCAGCGCTCAACCATGTGGCCGCTGAATAGCCTAATTTCCTGTCGTTGAGTTTTACATTTGGCGCCAATCAAGCCAAATTGAAGGCAATTGTCGCGCGGACTTGCGCGCTAAAATTTACGTTGATAACTTTCTGACGAAAGATAAACAATGTAGAATCAACTAACGTATCAATTACAAATAGGTTGTTGTTCAGACACTCTGGTTCAGCTGATACAAGCAGGTCGCCTGCGCTACGTTCGATGGGCACGCAGATATTATTTAGGGAATTTGTTTTTTTATGAGTAAGAATAGTGATCAGCCAAAACCTAAGAATCCAGATAACCGTTATGTGAATGACCTCAGGCGTCTTGAGTTTTCCCAACGCCAATCCATGGGTGTCACCGGCTCTCTATTGCCAATAACTGCAGCGGTATTCTTCCTCGGAATTGTTGCCTTTATCGCTGGGCAATATATTGCCCAAGATAGCTCACACGTTATCATTCTCGCCATAACGGCAATGGTCGGCGGCTACATGGCGCTTAACATTGGCGCCAATGATGTTGCTAATAATATGGGCCCTGCGGTTGGTGGCAAGGTTATCACGGTCACGACGGCGGTCATTATCGCGGCAATTTTTGAGAGTGCTGGCGCACTGCTGGCAGGTGGAGACGTGGTTAGCACCATCGCCAAGGGTATCATCGAGCCAGACCCGAGTTTAAGCGTGATCGACTTCAGAATTCTTATGTTAAGCGCCCTATTGGCAGCCGCTTTATGGATCAATTTAGCGACTTGGCTCAATGCACCTGTTTCCACCACCCACTCGATTGTTGGTGGCGTATTAGGAGCTGGCATCGCGGCAGCCGGTTTCGCCATGGTAAACTGGACCATGATGGCCTCTATCGCCGCTAGCTGGATCATATCCCCTGCTCTTGGTGCCATGATTGCGGCGTCACTACTATATTTTATCAAAGTAAAAATCTTAAATGTAGAAGATCGACGAGCCGCGGCCCTGAGGTGGGTGCCCGTTCTTATCGCTCTAATGGCCGGAGCGTTTGCCGCCTATATGACACTGAAAGGTCTCAAACGGATCGTTAAGTTTTCAGGCACTGAGATTATCTTCTTTGCCAGCTCGGCGGCTATATTGGGATATTTTTTATCGAAGCCTTACATACAGAAAAAGATTTTAACAATTTCCAATAGCCGGAAAGATATCTACACACTTTTCAACGTGCCTCTAATCATCGGTGTATCCCTTTTATCTTTCGCGCACGGCGCCAACGACGTAGCAAATGCAGTGGGCCCACTCGCCGCTATTGTGTCAACTTTAGAGGTTGATTCTGGCGTCGCTAGTAAGGCTGTAATCCCGATTTGGGTAATGCTAATTGGCGCTATCGGCATTTCACTTGGCTTGGCTCTATTCGGACCACGATTAATTCGTACCGTCGGCCAAAAGATAACGCGTCTTAACGCACCAAGGGCCTATTGCGTGGCACTGTCTTCTGCCATCACTGTGCTGATTGCGTCATCACTGGCACTGCCTGTTAGCTCTACACATATTGCGATTGGGGCTATTTTTGGTGTTGGTTTTTTGAGAGAATTTTTAGAATCGCCCGACCGTAAAAAGAAAAAGCCCAATCACAAACTCAACGCAACGTCCAAAGACGCATTTCGTAATATCAAAGCCAATGCAAAACGACGTTTGGTAAGACGTAATTTCGTTTATACGATTGCTGCCGCTTGGGTAATAACGGTTCCCAGCTCGGCTATTTTGGCAATGCTTCTTTTCTTTGGCTTGCGCCTTCTGTAACCCAAGGACGAAGGGCTTCAAAACGCTTTAACACCTCTAAAAAATCTTCTCGGTGAACAATGCGTGCGGCTTGCTCAATTAAAACCCAGTGGCGTTCGCGCTTGCCGCGTTCGGGCCAATCGTCGAATTGTTCTTGAACATAAAGTGGGAAGTAAGTCACCGGAGTGGCTTCGACCTTTTCACTTTGCTTGCTACCGATCGGAACCGTCATTGGGAATTCATCTAGGATAACCCCTCTTACGCCGGCTTCCTCAAACCCTTCACGGCTACCCGCGTCTAAGGCTTTTTCGTCTCGCTTCACATTTCCTTTGGGTAATATCCATCGCCCCCGGGCTTGCGAAGTAACAAATAAGATCGCCAAATTCTCGCCCTTTATATCGAAAGGGATAACGCCAACTTTTCTCAACCTGCTTCAACTCCAAACAATTCATTTAAACTCAGTCTAATCAGCTTACACGTTCACTGCAACGGCCATATCTATATTCACGGGTTCAAGCAAATCTGCAAGCACAAAGACCTAGTCAATTTCCAATGGAGCGATGACGATGCCGGCTCTCAATGGTCAGTCGTGCAATTCGTAAATACCGCATGGAACTGATCAAAGACCACCGTGAGCAAATGAAAAAAGACATCCTCACTTATAATTTTGATGATGTGGTTGCGCCGCGGCGGTTGAAGTAGTGGCTGCGAGGTGCCTAAGAAGCTAAAATTCCACCGCCCTGCGCTTAGCCGCCTTATAACGACGAACGGCTTGCTTGGTTTGCTCTGCGTTTAAACTGCTTGCTGACAGCCGCCGCACTGGACACGCTTGCCCAATACAGGTCGCCGGCTTCAACCCGTAAGTCTCGCCGTTCTCTGGCGACTTCAATCGATTTGGCATCGAGGTCTTTCCTGATATAGCCCCGTCAATCAAAATCAGCATAGTTTTCAGGTATACGTTGAGAGTAATAGAAAACGTTTCATTTTTTTAGAAGATGTTTTTTAAGAAGATAATGAGGGTTTTGATCTACCATCTGGTCTCTCCCCCTTTGAGATTGATACAATAAATATGTTCAATTTCAGAGGGGTAGAGTACCTTGTAGAGATTTTTGGTGCGGACGAGAAGACTCGAACTTCCACGGGTGTTACCCCACAGCGACCTCAACGCTGCGCGTCTACCAATTCCGCCACGACCGCACTGTGCCTGCGGTTTAGCAAATACTGGTCGATCGCACAAGCAGATCTGGAATATAAATAGTCAAAAATAAATTAAGCAAAGGCGAAAGTTTTAACCAAGCCCGAATACCGCTTAAATCCCGTCCCCATCCACATTGATGTGAATGCCGCACTCGTCTTTATCCGTGCCAGCCCAGCGCCCCGACCGATAGCCATCTTGGTTGCTAACCCGAGATGTGCACGGCATGCAGCCTATGGATAGGTAGCCATCTTTAACCAATGGGTGGCGCGGCAGATCATGATCCAAGATATAAGCTTCAAGTTGTTTCAAATCCCAATTTGCAAGTGGGTTAAGGCGGTATTTGCCATCCGGGTTCAGCTCAAGAACATCCATCGTTCCGCGATCACCGGTCTGAAACCGCTTACGACCCGTTATAACAGCTTCAAAACCAGCTATCGCGCGATCCTGCGGCAACACCTTGCGAATATGACAGCAAGCGTCCGTATTCGTGCCCCACAGTCCACCCATAGGATCTTTCTCTTTGACATCGTTAGGATGCGGGCCAATCGCACGCACATCCGTTAAACCGAGGCGCTCTTGCAAGCGATCCCGATACCTTAAAGTCTCGCCAAACAATTTGCCTGTATTCAGGAAAATAACTGGGAGCTCAGCGTCAATTTTAGCAATCAGATCCAATAAGATTACGGATTCTGCGCCAAAGGAAGACACAATGCATATCTGATTTTTGAATAGCTCTTGAATAGCGAACTTCAGTATTTCACTCGCAGACATCGAGCGCATACGCTCATTAAGTGCAGGTAAATCTATATCGCCCGGTGCAGCGAGAGGCGACACCGAAGGCGCTAGCGCTTCGGTTTCAGAAGCTTTTGGTTTCATGATCACGAGAACCACCTCTCCTTTTCAATAAAAACTTTCGTTCTCTCAATCAACTCAGAAAAACCAAGACCTTGGGATTTCCACTGATCGCGCTGATCCGATAATTTTTGCAACCGACCCGCCCATTCTTCTGGAAAAGCTTTCTCCAATTCCTCTTTTAGTTTTCGAGCCAATCCAGGTGACTTCCCACCCGTCGAAACGCCAAGCAATAAATCTCCACGACGAACCATCGCCGGAACATGAAAATCACATAAAGGACGCACATCCTCAACATTCACCAAAGTCTTCACCTCGCGCCCCTCAGCCGTCAACCTCTCACCATCCATATCGTTCAGATTTGCGACATACATGACATGGCAGTCAGCAATTTCTTCGCGTGTCGGCAATCGGTGAACAATCCGATCCCCAGCAATATCATCCATTTCAGCAACGGCTTCATTGCAGTAAACGCGCACGAACTGGGCTCCCGCTTCGTCCAGCATTTGCAAACGCCTCTGGGCTTGCGGGCCGGAGCCGACAACACATAATTTCAAAACGGATACATCGAGAACAACTGGCAACATATGAACACTCCTATATCGTGAATATGCGTCACATCAATCAATTTATCAACTAAAATATGTATATTAATTTATACTACATTTTTTTCATGTTATTTATTGAAATATTACTGTGCTAAACAAAAACATGATCAGATCGACCTCACAAAATGACGATATCGAGTTTATTTTCGCGGATGAACCCGTTGATTATCTGGAGGCCTTAGCCTTTATGGAGCAACGTGTGCGCCAAATTGCTTTGGGCGAGGCCAAGCAATGCGTGTGGTTTCTGGAGCATGCTCCCCTGTACACAGCCGGCACTAGCGCCCAAGAGGAAGATCTCGTTAGCAAAGACCTTTTCCCAGTATATAAGGCAGGTCGCGGCGGCCAATATACCTATCATGGCCCCGGGCAGCGGATCGTCTATATCATGCTTAATCTTAATAATTACGACCGTGATGTTCGCTGTTTTGTTCGCAAAATTGAAAATTGGATGATCGATACGCTCGGACATTTTAACGTGTCGGCGCGTATCGTCCCTGACCGCGTTGGCGTTTGGGTAGACCGTCCTGAGCTTGGAACAGAGCGTTGTGACAAAATTGGCGCCATCGGCATTAGAGTGCGCAAGTGGGTAAGCTTTCATGGGTTAAGCCTGAATGTAGAACCAGACCTAACCCATTATAATGGCATTATCCCATGTGGTATCAGTGACCAAGGTGTTACCAGCTTGGTCGATTTGGGGCACCCAATAACGCTGCATGATGTCGATCAAGCTTTGCTGCAAGAGTTCGAAGCTAATTTTTAGGCTATTCGAACTCTATCATAACGGTATCAACCGCTAGCTTATCACCAACAGCGCATAAAACAGATTTGACCTTCAAATCTTTCTCCGCACGCAGAATATTCTCCATTTTCATGGCTTCGATTACCGCTAAGCTCTCGCCCGCTTTGACTTCTTGCCCAACCTCAACAGCTAAAGAAATAACCATTCCCGGCATTGGGCAAAGCAATTCTTTTTCACTCGTACCATCGGACTTCTCAGGCATGAATTTCATAAGTTCCTGAGCCCGTGGCAAGCGCACAAGCACTTCGACGCGACCGCCCCGACCGGTTAGAGCAAAACCCTCCGCCAAGCGGTCAATACTCAAACTAATCGGTTCACCGTCGACATTACCGGTGAAAAACAAATCACCGGGAGCCCAATGGCTCTCAACAGATATAGTTTTCCCATCGACATGAACGGCCAACTCTCCAGACACATCATCCCCTACGGTTACATTGAGAATGCGGTCATCAATTTGCACAACCAGTTCTTGCGGCGTACG
>Ga0209137_1001471_pt1 | contig 22154 bp, 16 predicted proteins | sample SaaInl5LU_22_DNA_FD_184642 | JGI IMG/M metagenome (GOLD analysis project Ga0209137, IMG submission 184642) | Marine microbial communities from expanding oxygen minimum zones in the Saanich Inlet - ESP_105LU_22_DNA (SPAdes) (version 2) | ecosystem: Environmental > Aquatic > Marine > Intertidal...
ACTACCTACGAGCAGTAGGAGCCAATCGTCCATACCCGCAACAGCTTCAAGCGCTTCTTCCAATCCTCGGTCCACATTCATACCGGAGCCTTGATTGATGGCAATCTTCTTTTCTTCTGGCAGCCCCAATTCCGCCCTGCTCCGCCAGGTCATCTTTGGCGGTGGTGGAGAAATATTTCGAAACACACGCGGTCGATTGCCGTAATCCGCTTCATAGAGGTCCGCAATGCTTTCATTGACGGTCCACACAAAAGGCAACTTTGGGAAAATTTCACGTTCTATCCCTTGCCATACGCGCTTGACCCATCTTCCCTGAATCTCTGGAACCCCACAGAAATATTCGTGACTGTCATAGACGATGGGGATGCCGAAGAATCTGGAGACCAAAAAATTGGGCAGCAACGTATCGAGATCATTCGAGAGGAGAACGGTTTTTCGATCCGCTGCAAAAAACAGCGTGAGCAGCAAGCGCAATTGAAATTCTGCGTAGAAAAAGCCTCCCTTTCTGAAAATAAGCTTCATTCGCCGTGTTTTGTACGGCCGATCCAAGGGCTGTGACCCTGGCAACTCACGCCCTATCCAGCACACGTCATACCCGAGATCGAGCAGTAGCAGTGCCACCTTATTCACACGATTATCCGTGGAGATGTCGTTCGTGGTGGAAATGAAAATTCTCTTGCCCATGAAAAGGATGAAATTGGTTCTGCTAAAGTAGGGAACCTTAAATTTGCATGCACTGAAGAATACGCACATGCAAAAATCGGATTTTCATTACGACCTGCCGCAAGAACGAATCGCTACCCACCCCTTGGAACAGCGGGATCAAAGCAAGCTGTTAGTCTACCGCGATGGGATTGAAGACCGTCATTTTGCAGAATTACCTGCGGTACTCCCCAGCGGCAGTCAGTTGATTTTCAATAATACACGGGTGGTAAAAGCGCGTTTGCACTTCATCAAAACCGAAGGCGCTAAACCGATCGAAATCTTCTGTTTGACCCCGCATCAACAGAGTGTCGAGGAGAGCATGGATGCACGTCAACAGGTCTATTTCGAGTGCTTGGTCGGTAACCTGAAGCGATGGAAGGATCATCCGTTGCACCTAGATTTAACCCCAGAGCTTCGCTTGACGGCTGAAAAAGGGGAACGCTTGGGAGATATGTTTGTGATTTCGTTCCGTTGGAACAGTGAAGATAGCTTCAGCGACATTTTAGAATTGGCAGGAAAAATCCCACTACCACCCTATATGAACAGGGAGGCCGATGAGGATGATGTCGATCGATACCAAACCGTTTATGCCGCTAGTAATGGATCTGTTGCAGCGCCGACTGCAGGACTCCATTTTACACCACAAGTATTTTCTGACTTGCAAGCTGCGGGTCACGAGCGCGTGGAAGTTACGCTGCATGTAGGCGCAGGAACCTTCAAACCTCTTTCTGACGGCAAGGTCGATGAGCACGATATGCATGCGGAGGAAATCATCGTGGATCGCACTTGGCTCGAGCAATATCTCGAACACAGCGGCCCAAAATTCGCTGTGGGAACAACGAGTCTTCGCACCTTAGAGAGTTGCCATTGGATAGGCACACAATTATTGGACAGTGGCACATTAACCCACTTGGACCAATTCGATGCCTACCAACTCCCCCAGTCCACGACCACCACTGAAGCATTTACCGCATTGCTGAACTACTTGAATAGCGCTCAACTTTCCAGTATTGCACTAAAAACACGACTCATGATTCGCCCGGGCTACACGATGAAATCTGTCCAGGGTATCGTCACAAATTTCCATCAACCCGGAAGTACACTGCTCCTTCTTGTGAGCGCGGGGATTGGAGAGGACTGGCGCAACGTGTATCAGCACGCGATGGATCACGATTACCGTTTTTTAAGTTACGGTGACTCTTCCTTGCTGCATTTCCACTAAATTTATCGTCCCTACCCTACTATTCTATGAACCGAATTCTTCCGCTAGTTTGGACGCTTCTGCTTTGCGCTCACTCCCCTATTTTCGCCCAGCACTCCACAGTCCAATTGCCCGAAGACATCAACGAAAGCAGTGCGCTAGAGTGGGCCACTGACTCTTCGCTCTACACCATTAATGACAGCGGTAACGATCCCGAACTCTATGAAATTCATCACGACGGACGCCTATTACGTACCATAGATCTCGATGATTTCGGTGTGGACAACTACGATTGGGAAAGCCTCGCGCAGGACGCCCTCTACTTGTACATCGGTGATTTTGGAAACAATAGAAACACGAGAAAGAATCTGGTCATCTATAAAATCTCCAAAGCCCAACTTCGCCGAGGCTGGGGCAGCGCCACGGAGATCCGATTCAAATGCGCAGAGCAACGCAAATTCCCACCAAAACCTAGCTCGCGCCAATACGACTTTGAGGGTTTTTACGCTACCGCCACCGACCTTGTGGTTTGGTCAAAAAATCGCACGGAGCCCTGCAACGGATACGCCCGAGAATACCACATCTCTAAGAATCCGGGCAACTACACCGTGGTCGCCAGGGACAGCATCTACCTCCAGGGCGAAAGCCTTTTTGAACAATGGGTAGCTGGAGCAGACTACCATCAAGGCAAGAAACTAACGGCCTTAATCTCGGGGCCCAACCTTCATTTTCTAGTACCCGATGCTTCAGGAACTTTAGTCGACTTACCCGTTTGGGCAGGGATCTCTCAGAAAGAATCCGTGGTTTTCGGCAAGGGAACAACACTCTTCGTGAGTGACGAGGTCAATCATTTGAGTAGCGGAAAGTTGTACACATACGATTATGCTCCATGGCTCGAGGCGCTTTCGACTTACAGGAATTCGCCAGCGCAGGTCTTGCAATCGCGGGTGAAGCGTACGGAAAAATTGGTCCTGTCTATTCAATATATGAGTGCTATTCAGGTGCCAATTACCATTACCAACGCCGCAGGAAACATCGTCTACTCAGAAACATTTGCAAGCAAATACTACCCACGACTTTTGGGAACTACACATACGATTATTCAAGGTAAAACGTTAGTACTTCCCGTTTCAGACTGGGGACTGGGAGAGGTCACTGTTCGCATCGACCACCCCTTTGGAACGGTAACAAAAACCGTCACCTTAGTCCCCTAAACCATGCGCTTATTACTTGTTGGAATCGCTCTACTTCTTGCACCTACTGCTCGGAGCCAAAGCGTGCTGTTTTACAACGTCGAAAACCTCTTTGACACCATACACGATCGCGGTTTTGCCGATCATGAGTTTCTCCCCGACAGCCCAAAAGAGTATGGTTCGATACGGTACCGACTCGCGCTTCGACAAACGGCTCGTGCACTACGATTTTCCTTATACCATGCCTCAGAACCGGTTCAAATCATTGCACTTTGTGAGGTTGAAACAAGAGGCGTTCTAGAGGATTTAGCTCGGCACAAAGCATTACGAGATCAGGGAAATTGGCAAGTCGTTCACTTCGACAGCCCCGATTTCCGCGGCATCGACTGTGGCGCACTTGTAAATATGGACATCGTGAATCTGCGCCAATCCCATCGGATTCGATACGCAAATGACACGATGAAAACACGAGACGCCTTGCTACTCACTTACACAGGTGCCGATAGTATATGCTCCCATCTTGCCATTGTGCACCTGAGTTCGAAGCGAGGCGGAGCAGCGGCCACCGCGCCCAAACGTGCTTACCAGCTAAAAACGGTGATTGCTGCGCTCGACACTGCAAGTGGCCCTACGCTGATTTGCGGTGATTTTAACGACGGACCTCGAGCAGAAGCGTATCAAGAAGCACTCACTCAAGGGTGGAACTCCCCCAAAATCAAGCCTTTGCCCGGACTTCAGCACACTTCAGGCAGCTACAAATACAAGGGACGATGGCAGCTGATCGATCTGGGCATCAGCAAGAACCATAGCTACTCAGCGACGGTGCTCTCCATGCATCTGTTGTTGGAAGAAGACCGCAAATGGGGCGGATTTAAGCCTAAAAAAAGGTGGCAAGGCACATTTTTTGTTAACGGATACTCAGACCATTTGCCCGTTTACTTTTCCGGCAGTGGTCATTAAAGAATTTAGAGTATTTTTAAGAACTCAAATAAACTTGAAAATGAAAAAGATAATCGCTCTCGGCGCTGTTGCAGGTGCTTTGTTTATGACCTCTTGTAAGACTGACGGCCCTGCTGGAGAAGCGGCCGTATATCCAGGTGACTCATTGACCGTTTCTGGCAATGCTCGTCCACTTGTGATCGAGACTACAGGTACGTGGTGTCAGTACTGCCCGAATGGTGCAGAAATCATGACCATGATCGGTGGTGTTTTAGGAGATAGCGTCGTAATGATTGCGAATCACACTGGAAACGACTGGTTTGCTCAAAATGCGCCGGTAACTGGAACGATCGGGGACAACTTCCCTACCTCTGGAGTACCTAACTTTTACGTGAACAACGAAGATGTAGGTCAAAACCCAACTGCTGCTGCAGGTGCTGCGACCTTAGCTGAGGTTGCCTTTGGCATCAAAGCAGATGTTGTGAAAGACTCTACAAAATTGATCGTTTACCCACGAGTGAAGGTGCTTGAAACAAAATTGGACCAAGCATATATGATCCAATCGTACCTCTTGCTCAATGGTGTTGAAGCACGCGACTACGGAAATGGCGTCGACCTAAACCAAGTAAGTTCAGTTCCTTTAGTTTCTACTGGTTCTGGAGCAACTCCTTCAACCTGGGCACAAGATGCTGCAGTTGTAGGTGGTGTAGCTTTGATCAAATCAGGAACCATCTACACGCACAACGAAACCTTATTCGGCCATGCGACTAGAGCTGTAACCGGATGGACAAAAAGTGACGATGCTTCAACAGCTGATACTACGGTAACACCTTTGGCAGCTTGGGGTATGAACCTCGGCGACATCAACCCATTGGGTAGCGCTTATGCTGCCGGTGATATCTACGGTACTCGCTACACACCATTCCAGTTCGAGATCGACATTCCTTCCCTCCCATTCGAGGCAGACCTAAGTGTTGCAACCATCATCTGGCAGCTTCGTCAAGATGGCTCAGGAGACTACGACTACGTAAACGGAACCGTAAATCACGTTCACTAAACAGCATTTTCGGAAACCAATTTTTCCCAAAACCTACGCCCTGCGGGCGTAGGTTTTTTTTTGCCCCAAACATTCGAAATTGATCCAGGTCTAAGCCATCCACGTCCATAGCTAGGCAGTGTACGCACGGTATTACGCATAGTTCAGCACTGTACGCAATGCAACACGCAGAGCGCGGCACTAACCCCAAGGCATCACGTGCAATGAACACAATGCAACACACAGAACTCGGCACTTCTCCCAAGGCAACGCGCAGTGCTTCTAGGCAACTTCCTTCAATACCGCAGCAAAGCGCATTCGGCACTTGGCCTTGAACAACACGTCTAAGGGGCGCACAGCGAAGGGCTGCAAACCACATTGCCAAAACCGCAACACTAGATGCAGCTCACCTGACGACCGTTCCGCACAAAAAAAAGCCAACCTACTTTCTGAAAAAGTTAGGTTGGCCTTGATATGCTGCCTTTGATAGGCTTAAAAGGATGTATCCTCTATAAGGTTAGTCTTGGTTGCCGCGACGCTGAGATCTGTTAAGATTCTGCTGACGTTGCATATCCTCGAGACGTTTTTGGAATTTACTCCCGCCTTTTTTACCGCTCTTTGGGTTCGAACGTTTCTCTTGAATTTTCGCCAAGATCAGGTCATCGTTCAATGTCTTACGAATTCCCCACTGCATGGTAAAGGTTACAATGTTCGAAAGGAAGTAGTAGTACGTCAAACCAGAAGGGAAGCTATTCAACACAAACATGAACATAAGCGGCATCAAATACATGATGACACGCATTTGCTTCATTTGCTCGTTCGACCCTGTTTGCGGAGTCATCTGCTGGTTCATCCAAGTATATAGGATGGTAGAAGCCGTCATCAGCAAGGTGAACAGCGACAAGTGATTACCGAAGAACGTGCTGATCAGAGGAATCTCTGTAGACCAGCTGATAATGCTATCGTAGGTAGAAAGATCCGATGCCCATAAGAACGACTGTCCGCGAAGCTCAATAGACGCTGGGAAGAAGCGGAACATGGCGAATAAAATTGGCATCTGAACAATCACTGGCACACAACCTCCTAATGGCGAGGCACCGGCTTCCTTGTACAATCCCATGATCGCTTGTTGCTTACCTACTTGATCCTTATCACCGAACTTCTCATTAATTGCATCAATCTCCGGCTTAAGCACACGCATCTTCGCCATAGAACGGTACGATGCGAACGTTAGTGGCGACAGTGCAAACTTAATCATAAGCACCATCACAAGGATGATCAAACCGTAGCTCCAGCCATAACCTTCAAGCCAGTTGAATACCTTCACTACGACTGCACGACCGATCCAACCGAAGATTCCCCAACCGAAGTTGATCGACATCTCGTAGCCTTGGTCGTACGATTTTAAAAGCTGGTACTGGTTCGGACCCACGTACATTTTGAACGGAAGCGTATAAGCTCCGGTCAACGTTTGATCAATCACAGCAGTTGCACTGTATTTTTTGATCAAATCATTGTCTTCGTCATCGCCGTTAACTGTAGCCAATTTTCCTGACTCAAAACCACTCTCTGGATGCAAAATGATCGAGAAGAAACGCTGTTTTTGCGCTAACCAATTCATGGCTTCTACATCTTCAGCATCATCACCACCACGGCCTGATAAGTGCTCGACGTCACCGTCTTCACTTACCTGGTAAGTAAATGTAGAATATTGACGTTCCGTACTCATTCCTTTTTCCGTGCGTTGCGCTGAACGCTCCCAGAAGACCTCGGCTTTTCCTGTATTTGCAGTAGTACCGCTGACCACGAAATCAAAATCAAACCCGCTCTCAGGTAGGCTCACCTCTACACGAGTAGAACCATCGCTAAGCACCACTGAACGAGGGCTCTGAGAAACGATGTCAAACTGCTTCGCATTCAAACCCTCACCATCTGGAAGGCGGATGTCTAGCACTTGGTTGTTGTTGACCAAATCTAAAGGAGCGCTTTTCAAAGAGTCCTCATAGTTATGGTAATCCAGCAATGCGGCACGTGTCATCTTCGCACCTGCAGTGCTAAAAGCCATCGTCAAATCGCTATTTTCCAACGTTACGTCCTGTGCAACAAACACATTGCTATCAGCGATGGCATCCAAGCCAGACAATGCTGAATCTAAAAGAGCTTGCTTCGCATCCATCGCAAGATCTGTAGAGGGTGCACCTGCATCCTCTGTATCTACCTCTACGGTGGTTTCTTGAGCAGCCTCTTCGACTACGGGTGCATTCTTACTTTGCCACCAGCCGAAACCGACCATGATCACTGCGATCAAGACAAAGCCTATTATTTGATTACGGTCTATGCCGTTTTTCTGATTCTCCATGAATTATTTCTTTTGACGGAATTGGTCCGCTGCCTCGACAAACTTCACGAACAGCGGGTGCGGGTTAAGTACAGTGCTCTTGTATTCTGGGTGGTACTGTACACCTACAAAGAATGGATGATCTTCTACCTCAACAACTTCTACCAAACCACTATCTGGATTGATACCCGTTGCCATTAGGCCTGCTGCTTCCAATTCTTCTTTGTACCCATTGTTGAATTCATATCTGTGACGGTGACGTTCTGTAATCTCAGCTTCGCCATATGCCTGATGTGCTCTCGATCCTTCTACCAGCGTACACTTCTGTGCACCCAAACGCATCGTACCGCCCATATCAGTGATGTGCATTTGCTCATCCATCAATGCAATCACAGGGGTACTGCTTTCGCTGTTTACCTCTGTAGTGTTCGCATCTTTCCAGCCCAATACGTTACGAGCGTATTCGATCACGGCTGCTTGCATACCGTAACAAATCCCGAAATATGGAATTTTGTTTTCTCGAGCATATTGTACTGTAGCTACTTTTCCTTCGAAACCGCGCTCACCAAAACCAGGAGCAACAAGCACACCGTCTAATCCCTTGCAGGTTTCAGCAGCGTTCTCTGGCGTCAAATGTTCCGAGTGAATCCAGCGAATCTTCACTTCCACCTCATTCGCTGCACCAGCATGAATGAATGCCTCAGAGATGGATTTATAACTTTCCTTAAGCTCCACGTATTTACCAATCAAACCAATTTCTACGGTGCGCTTTGGATATTTTAATCGGCTCAAGAATTCTTTCCAACCATCTAAATTCGGCTGTTCGATAGAAGGCAATCCGAAATAATCCAAGACCACTTCATCTAGCTTCTCTTTATACATCATCACCGGCACCTCATAAATCGTACTTGCATCGCGTGACTCAATCACATTTTTCGGACGAACATTTGTGAACAGCGCCAATTTTCTGCGGATATCTTCGTCCACGGGATGTTCACTACGACATACCAAGACATCAGGTTGAACACCACTCTCTAGCATAGTCTTCACACTATGCTGCGTAGGTTTTGTCTTGAGTTCACCAGTAACGCGCAGGTATGGCAACAGGGTTAAGTGAACGACCATACAGTCCTTCTCTAGTTCCCATTTCAGCTGGCGTACACTCTCGATGTAAGGAAGTGCTTCGATATCTCCTACCGTACCACCGATCTCGGTAATCACGATGTCGTACTCGCCTGTTTCACCAAGGATCTTAATACGATTTTTGATTTCATCCGTGATATGAGGAATCACTTGAACGGTCTTACCCAAGAAATCGCCACGGCGCTCTTTTTCAATCACGCTCTGGTAAATACGCCCCGTAGTCACGTTGTTCCCCTGAGAGGTCGGACGGTTCAAGAATCGCTCGTAGTGTCCTAAATCTAAATCAGTCTCCGCACCATCTTCAGTCACGTAACACTCACCGTGCTCGTAAGGATTCAATGTTCCTGGATCCACGTTGATGTACGGATCCAATTTTTGGATGGTCACACGGTAGCCGCGCGACTGCAAGAGTTTCGCCAAAGAAGCCGAAATAATTCCCTTGCCCAATGAAGATGTTACCCCACCGGTAACGAAGATGTATTTAGTACTCGCCATAATCTAATTCAAAACACGGCAAAAGTACCTCTTTTCTAGCCGATTTAAAAGGCTAAACTCGTACTTATCGTAGGCATGATTGGCAATTGATCTACACGCTCTGCTTCGACGCGATCGTAGTAGAAAATATTCGCGCGATTGTACATATTCGTAGCCCCTAGTGTGCACTCGAATTTCCCGTATTTCGTTGGCGCACTGTACTTCAGCGAAGCATCTAAGCGGTGGTAGGTCGGAAGACGATTGCTGTTTAACGCGCCATACAATACGCTTGGATCACCATTTGCGGTGGTATAATCAAAGTTGATGTCGGGATTTCCAAGCGGATCTAAGAAATCAATTCCCGGATAATAGCCCTGAGTTGGCGTGAATGGGAAGCCCGTCCCGAGGTTCCAACGCACGGACAAGAACCAGCGTTCTTCTTTGCCCATTTTCACATTTCCGACAAGGTTAATGTTGTGACGGCGGTCAAAATTAGGTGCATAGACCTGTATACCATCGTCACGGGTTACTTTACTCCAAGCGTACACCCCCCAGAAGTAGTAGCGGCCTTTTTCAAACTTCAATACCGCATCGTATCCATAAGCGAGACCGCGCTCTACGATGAAATCCTTGCGTAAAATCTCCGGACGATCGCTGTACGATGGCACATCTTCATAAAGTTTGTTTCGGTTCACATTGGTGATTTGTGAGAAGTCCTTCACGTACGACTCGAGGTTGATGTCCCAATGATCACCCAGATCGTACTCAAAGCCTGCCACAGCATGATTCGCCTTTTGCAGCTTCGAGGTAATCTCGCGGTCACGGAAATTAGACGGTAGATCCGTGGCTCCCGAAAGGAAACCGTAGAACAGGTTCACAACGTCGCGATCGCTGTTCGCCGCCACTAAGTTTTGACTGTATTTCCCACCCGAAGCTTTGAATCTAAAATCTTCAGTGATGTTGTACTTCAAGCCTAAACGGGGCTCGATGCTTAGCTCTGATAAAGAACCGTAATAGTGCAAACGCAGTCCTGGCTCTAAAATCAACAAGGGACCTACTTTACGGTAGTTGAAATATCCTCCGAGCTCTGTGGTACTCTCTTGTTGATTCAAATTTAACCCAAGGCTGTTCGTGTAATTAAAATCTGTGGTGTAGCCGATCAAATCCAATCCATATTTCACCTCATCCGCTTTGCCGATAAAGTAGGTGAAATCTAAACCGCCGTTGAATCCGTTAATGGTAGAGTTTCGAGGTTGGTCCGGGTTTTCAGTACTCTCGATGTAATATTGGCTTTGCGCGAAATCTCCTTCGATCAGGGTGGCTGATGCTGGAGGGATGACGACAAAATTGGCTCCATATCCCCAGCTGTTCCATTGAATGCCCTTGGCACTATCGAGCAAGACAGCATCATTAAAATTAAACGCCTTCGCGCTGAGCTTCGATCCGGATTTACTCTGTGTGGTGAATTTCCCGTACAAATCGTTAAAGTTGAACGGCAAACCGCCAAATCTCGTTTGAACGTAGGGATACAATACTGGTGCTGTTTGACGCAAATAAGACGTCTTTCCACTGACAAACAAACTGTTATTCGCAACACCGTTTTCATCTTTAGGGCCGATAGGCGCTTCGATCAAAAGCTTGCTCATAAAGGTCGACGCATAGGCCTTCCCCTTTACCTCTGAGCGGTTTCCGTCGCGAGTTTTGATGTCCATTACGGAACTGTTTCTAGAACCGTATTGGGCTCCAAAACCAGCGGTATAAACGTTTGCGCTTTGCAATACATCCGTATCGAACACAGAGAAAAACCCGATGCTATGGAAGGGATTATACACAATCATTCCATCAAGCAAAACCAAGTTTTGGATAGGTGCACCACCACGAATGTAGAGCTGGCCTCCCTGATCACCGGTAGTCACGACCCCAGGCAGCACAGCCAGTGCCTTCATTAAATCTGGATCACCTCCAGCAGAAAAGGTTTCAATCGTTTTTGGACTAAGGCTAACCACGGCGGTATTCACCTTAATCTTCTTTTGAGCACGCTCCACATTAATATTTACCGTGTTGAGCATCTGTACGCTCTCCTCCAAGAAGACCTTGAGGGTGGTAGGTTTGTTTTTGAAGACTTTAACCTCCACCGTTGTGGGTTCATAACCTAAGAAGCTGACGGTAACCTGACGCATTCCTTGGGGAACATCGGCGAGTTGAAAATACCCATCCAGGTTGGTCGTCCCACCTACTTGAGTACCCTCAATCAGGATATTAGCAAATGGGATGGCGGCGCCACCGTCTTTCTCATAGACGAATCCACGCAAAAGATTTCCTTGTGCGAGAGAAGAAATGGAGACTAAAAGAAGGAGGAGTAATAAGGACTTTCTCATAATGTGGGTTCTTCCGCAAAAATAGTTCCTAAAGAGTGCATTTGATCAACCATTCTCGCAAATGCTCGTATTCATTTGCACTTGATGGAATCACTCCCTTTGTTTTGCGGTCAAAATCGAGGAGTTCAGCGAGCATACCATGGGCATGTGCGGCCGAATAGTGACGCGATGCGACACTGAATTGTTTTAAAAAATAAGGATGGACCTTCAAGGCACTTGCAATCTGTTTTTCATTGCTCCCTTTCATGCTGTGGTATTGCAGCAGATTGTTTACGAAATTAAACAAGATCCCAGTCGTCATTTGGACCGGATGCTCTTTCGGGTTTTTGGAGAAATAATGTACAATCTTAAAGGCACGCGCTGCATCGCGTTCTGCGATAGCCGCGACCAATTCAAAATTATTGTAGTCCTTGGAAATTCCAATATGTCGCTCAATGTCCGAAGGGGTAACCTGGCGATTTTCTCCCATCGCTACATCGAGCTTATCCACTTCGTTAAACAAACGCGACAAATCCGTCCCCACCTGCTCCGCCATGGCTGCAACGACCGCGGTACCTGCGTGGAACCCTTTTGCAGCTAGTTGCTTTTCCAACCAAGGAATAACCTGATAATCGCGTAGGGGTGCACTCTCTAAAAACACAGTATTCGCCTTGATTGCTTTACCTGCTTTGGAACGCTTGTCCAATTTTTTGTGCATGTGTCCGAACACCAACACCGTTGAAGGCTGGGGCTGCTCCAAATATTTCATCAGATGCTCCCAATCTGCAGCTTTTAAATGTTGTGCCTCTTTTACCACAACCACAACGCGCTCACTCATCATCGGGAAACGCTTCGCCTCCTCCAAAATTTGCAGCATGTTCGCCTCTTTGCCGTACAGCACAGTTTGATTAAAACTGCGTTCTGCTTCATCCAGGGCGTTGTGTTCGATGCAGTCGATCAGTTGCTGAGCATAGAATGGCTCTTCCCCAGCAAAGAAATAAACCGGTGCAAATTTGCCCGCTCTTAAATCACGAAAAATCCCCTCGAAGCTATAATCTGCCATGTGTCTTAATCGTTGTGATACGGTTCGTTATTAATGATGGTAAATCCGCGGTAGAGCTGTTCCAAAAATACAACGCGTATCAACTGATGCGACGTCGTCATAGCGCTCATGCTCAATTTTGAATCGGCCTTCGCATACAACTCTGGACTAAAGCCAAAAGCACCTCCAACCACAAACACTAGTCGTTTCGGCCCCGCGTTCATCCACTTTTGCATCTGTTTGGCAAATCCGCGACTGTCGTAGGTTTTTCCATTTTCATCGAGCAGTACCACGGTGTCCCCTGGTTTGATCTGCTTGAGGAATAATTGGCCCTCGGCTTGCTTAAGCGCCTCCTTTGAGAGCTTACCACCGCCTTTGACATCAGGAACAATCACGGTCTGATAACTGCCGTAATGACCTAACCTTGACTCGAACATAGACATCCCATCTGCGATGAATCGTTCAGAAGTTTTACCGATAACTAAGAATACTATCTTCATGTGCACGACAAAGATGCTAACTTGCAACGACAAGCACTATTAGAATTCGAGTTTTATGCCTAAAGCATCTTGGACCCCAGATTTTCAAACGCTTTCACAAAGCTTTGACGCTGCCATCGCTGAGGACATCGGCGACGGTGACCACAGTGCATTGAGTTGCCTCGACCACGAGCAGCGTGGAAAAGCAAAACTGATTGTAAAAGAGTCAGGTATTATTGCAGGCGTAGCATTAGCGGAACACTTGTTTCAAAAGATCGATCCTACGGCCCAGCTTGAGGTGCTCATCGAAGACGGCAGCGTAGTTGCCCCAGGAGATATCGCGTTTCATGTGGAAGCGAATACCATCAAGCTGTTGCAAGCAGAGCGATTAGTACTGAATTACATGCAGCGTCTTTCGGGCGTGGCTACGAAGACTGCTGCGTATGCAAAGATGGTCGCACATACGAATTGTACCATTCTCGACACTCGTAAAACAACCCCAGGGCTTCGTGTCTTGGAAAAATGGGCGGTAGCTTTAGGTGGAGGTGGAAATCACCGCATGGGACTTTATGACATGGTCATGCTCAAAGACAACCACATTGATTTCGTAGGAGGAATTGGCCCTGCTGTAGCACGTGTACGCACCTATCTCGCGAAAGAGAATAAAGATTTGAAAATAGAGGTCGAAACTCGCGATCTCAATGAAGTAAAAGAGGCACTCGAAGTTCAGGTGGACCGCATAATGCTCGATAACTTCACCCCCGCACAAACCCTGCAGGCAGTCGACTTAATAGACGGCAAGGCCGAGGTTGAAAGCAGCGGCGGTATCACCGAAAAAACACTCGTTAGCTATGCACAATGCGGTGTGGATTTCATTAGCGTTGGTGCGCTCACCCACCACATCAAGAGCTTAGACATGAGCCTTAAAGCAGTATAACGAATGAAGGCTATTGTTCAACGAATCAGCACCGTGCTCGAGACCGTACTCAGTAAAATTAAACCACCGTTGTTTGATGGACTGAGCCTATGGGATGTTTTGAGCTTCTTTGTAAAAGGCATTTACGAAGGTGCTATTTCTACGCGGGCAGGTTCAGTGAGCTTCAGCTTTTTCTTGGCCTTGTTCCCTGGGATCATCTTTATCTTCACCTTGATTGCATACCTACCACTAGACGCTTTTCAAGACGAACTCTTTAGTGTCCTTGCCGATGTTTTACCTCCGAGCACTCATGACATGGCCTTTGATGCCATTCAAGATATCTTGACCATCAAACGCGGAGGACTTTTATCCGTGACTTTTGCCGCTGCACTTGTATTCGCAACGAATGGAACGCTGAGCTTAATCTCCAACCTAGGCATCAGCTATCACAACATCAATGTCAAGAACTTTTGGCTTCAATATTTCAGTGCCCTATTGCTCACGATTGGCCTTACTATTCTCATCGTGATAGCCGTGGTCGCCTTAATTTTCTCTCAAGGTTTTACGGGATGGTTGATTGATTTGGGCTATTTGAGTGAATACGCTACCCAACTCATTTATTGGGTTCGTCTACTCGTGTTATTGATTGCGATTCTCTTGGGAATCTCACTAGTCTACAACTATGGCCCAGTGCGCTCTAGAAACTGGAGATTCATCTCACCAGGCAGTATTCTTGCGACCATTCTAATCATCGCATCTTCCCAAGGCTTCGGGTTCTATGTAGAAAATTTCTCCACGTACAATAAATTTTACGGTTCGATCGGGACACTACTGATCATGCTCTTATGGATTTATGTCAATTCATTCGGTCTCATCATCGGCTTTGAGCTCAACGCGAGTATCTCCGGTGCTCGTAAAAAGAAAGATGAGCATTAATCTTTATCCCATTTTATGAAATCATTTCTGCTTTATGCCGCTATGCTCCTATGCAGCATCAAATCCTATGCACAGCACGAAATCATGGGCCAATGGTTTAATGCCGAGAAAACCTCAAAGCTTGAGGTCTATGAGCAAGACGGACGATACTTTGGGAAAATTATCTGGCTTGAAGTCACCCACAACAGTGATGGCGCTGTCCCAAGAACGGACGAATTTAACCCACTCCCAGCATTGCGTCAAGAACCACTTTTGGGTCAGGTCATTTTGAAAGACCTCACCTGGAATGAAGAAGACCAGCAATGGCAACAGGGCGTCATCTACGACCCTGAAAATGGAAAGACCTACGACTGCTATTGTGAGATGCAGTCTGACGGCTCACTATACTTCAAGGGCTATGTGCTAGGACTAACTTGGCTAGGTCGCTCCACAGTCTGGACACGTCGATAAAAGCAAGAAGCCCTGCCACTTTTAAGAGTAGCAGGGCTTCTTGTTTACAGGTCGTATGACCTTGATATTCTTTAGCGCATCAAAGAGAATTGTTGGTACTTCACGAACTCAACACCATCTACATCGCGGTAAAGGATTTTCGCTACGTACACCCCCTCATGAGCACGTTTATCCTCGAAGGTACCATCCCAACCCGTGTTGATGTCTTTCGAGTAAAACAAAATATTTCCAAGTCGATTGTACACCTGCATCTCAAAATAAGTAATCGCATTTGCTTTGACGATGTAGTAGTCGTTCTTAGTATCACCGTTCGGCGTAAATGCCGTAGGTGCGAAGACCGCGGCAACGTCTCTTGGATCTGTAAGTGTATCACAATCTAATGCTGTTACGAAAACCGTATCCATAGTCTCGTATTTGCAATATCCTGTGCTTACTAATAGTGTATCCGTAGCACTGAAGGTTCCTTGGTAGTTTGCACCAGCCTGTTGTGCACCGCTTACGAGCGCATCCCAGGTATAAGCGAAGTTAAAGGTCATCGTCGGCCCTGCGTTTGCATTAATCGTTGGTGAATTTCCACCGCTATTTACGGTAATTGAACCGGCACAGTCGTACCATCCATCTGTTGCCACTACTTCATTAAAGTCGAAGTTACAGACTAAATCAGGGAACGAAGAAGGATTTAAATGAGTCGACTTGTAGGTTTGAATATCACCGCTCGAGCGCACTCCAGACCACATTCTGAACTCGTCAAAATCACCATTGACATATACTGCAGCACCAGAAAATGGACTCACGCCATACCCCAAAGTGATTGGAGAAGTCGTTCCCACATCGCCTACTGCCATGTTTTTCGAAATTTCAAACCCACCGTCTACATAGATGGTGGCTTCGGTAGAACCGCGGTCCCAGGTTACTGCGACGTGGTGCCATGAGGCATCATTGATAGAGGATATAGTTCCAGTTACCACGTCAAAGCCACCGATCGCATCGCGTACCCCGAAACCGACACGTCCAGCGTTGTCTACATAAATTGCCCATCCTTGGCCCAATGCATTACGGTTTGTTGCGAGGTAAGTGATCCCTGAACTGCTGTTCAAATTCACCCAGAACTCAACACTAAAGCTGGCCATACCGAAGTTGGTCGCTGGAGATGCAGGGATATCGAAACGCTGTGAGCTCCCGTTAAATGCGATACTGTTGTTCGCAGGAGTTGAGCGTACTGCGGTAACATCAACGACATCCGTGGGACAAACAGCAAATTGGTCTTGAGGGACCGTTACCGTCATTACCTGTGCGTAAATCGCTGTGGAACAGAGTGCAAATACTAAGAGAAGGAGCTTCTTCATGAACAAAAGGTTGAAAACCAAAAATAAGATTAAAAATCAATTCTTTTTCGATCGCTCCAGCGAACGACCTTTTCACCGTCCCACGCCCACATCGCGGGGACCGTTCTTGAGCAATGGCGCGACCACAACGCATAGGTGTTTGCACCAGTGTAATCTATAACCAGCCAATCCCCTTCGCTAATGTTTTCGGGCAGTTCAGCTCCATGGGCAAGGTAATCGCCTGCGAAACACAACGGGCCTGCGAGATCAAATTTCTCGGTTGAACCTTGAAGTAATTGGGCCGTATTAGAAAACGCTAACAATGGAAATGCACGGGCCTTGGTGTAGGCATCACGCATGAAATAATCGGCACCTAAATGAATAAATAGCCTTCCCGGGTCGACACGGTACTCAATCTGCGTTGCGGCAAAACCTGCCTCTGCATGTACCCATTGACCAAACTCAGTCACCAGGTGAAAGGGCTGGGCTTCGAACACTTCGCGAACAATCGCACTATAGGCCGACATTCGCGAGGCATCACAAAGCGGCTCTGATGGTAATCCACCACCAATATCCAGCACTTCGATTTTCCCTGGCACTTTTGCATTGATCTCTAGCGCCAAGTCGCGTAACGTCTCTAAGGCACCTTTTTGCACATCGAGATCCTTCATTTGTGAACCGCTGTGCATGTGTAATGCGCGCACAGGGTATTGCAGTGCTGCTTCAATAATCGCTTCACGATCCGAGATGGCAACACCGAACTTGCTTTCATTCTTACTCACATCGAACATCTCCGGGGCACCTGTGTGTACCTGAGGGTTCACTCGTATCCCCAGACAGCAGGCAACCTCAGCAGGATATCGATCCAGCTCTCCAAGGGAGTTCACATTGACCAAGAGATCTTTGTGTGTAACTACTTGGGCAATCTCGGCTCTAGTTTTAACAGGAGAGTCAAAGACAATTTTAGCAGGTGTACAACCCGCTTCTAGCGCCCGCTCTACTTCCTCAATAGATGCGGCTTCTAAACCATATCCCCATTTAACGAGCGTGCTTAACATGCCGGGATGTGGGTTCGTTTTGATCGCTACACTATGCTGAGTGCCTGCAGGAAAGGCAGTGCTCAAGGCATTTAATCGCTCCTTCAAACGCGGTAAATGGGCCACAAGGACACTCGTATCTGCGGCAGTAAGATGCGGCAGAAGTGCATGTAGTGCATTCCCTATGTCGTTAGTTGGTTCCAAGTAGCTTATCCGAACATTTGTTGTGCGTATTCCTCAATGATTTCAATCACGCGGTAATCGTTGTGCAGGTCTACGGCATCTTTTTCCAAGAAAGCACGAACGGTATACGCACCGATCGCTAATCGAATAAAGCTTTTCGCTCCATATTGTACGGGCTGACCAAAGAATACTTTATTGAATCCGCCTACGAAGCCTTCATGCGTTGAAGTGGTAATCGCTTTAAATAAGTCTTTGAGCTGCGCATTGTCAAGGGCATTATCCCCGACCCAAACCTGGAAACTGATGATCGACATGTTCGTCTTCAGTTGATCCGGCATGAGTTTAAAATAGTTAGAGGTTTCTAACCTGCTCATCACTCCTGTTGCCCAGCGGGTTATAATATCATCTGTTTCTTTCGTCGACCAGTAGCGGTAAGCCTCCATTTCGTCTAAAGCGATTTCCCAGCGTAAGCGCAAGGCTTTGTTTTCACGAGCAGGCAACTGATCACGCATGTTTTGCATGAAGAAAGGCACATCGTAAGCACTAAAGAGTTTACCATAAGGCTTGATGATAGAAGCATCTAAGTCGCTTAATTTCTCGCTCCATTTACGTGGCACGAGCATTGCTGCACAGAACGGCGGAGCCTGGAAAAATTTAGAGCCCGTCAACATTACCATCACGCCTTTTTCCAAGAGCTCGTGGATGAGTTTTGGGTCCACACGGAATTGGCATAAATCTACCACCCACATCGTGTCGCTTTCTGGATCAATTACGTCAAGATCATCCTTGATTCCCGATTTAGAACCGAATACCAAACTCCCCACCACAGAGGCTTCAGGGTTGGCAGCAATGATTTTCTTGATTTCTTTGGTACGATCCAGGATATTTCCATCCTCGTCACGCGCATCTAGATAATGCACCTCAGATTTGTTTTCTGGATCCACGAAATCACCTTTCACAATGTGCTCACCGAACTGGTTATAGTTCGCATAAAAGCGTGTTTCAGAGGCAAATTTTGAGCCTGATCCTAATTCTTCAGGACAGCTTACTACATTGATCAATTTCTTATCCGGATTGATCATCATCTGAAACATCAGTGGATAATAGACAAGATCCGAGCCAGAAGGAGCGAAGTAAATATCGAAAGGATCATTAAATTCACTTCCGACTAAAGACTTCAATCGAGCAGACTGAGTTTCCAAAAGATGCTCGTAACTCAACTCGTCATACTTCCCTAAGAAGGCCTTAGCAACCCCATGAGAGCGGCGGGTAAGTAGGTTTGCCGTACACGAACCGCGCTGTAAAAGGCGCTCGTATTCTACGGGGTTGAGATGGTATTTGTTTAGACCGGTTTCCGGTATGATGTGTACTCGCTCGTCACAACCTTCAGTAAGGACTTGTGCGATTTCTTTTTTGCCTACCATAAATGGTTGGTTTGTTGTTTTGTAGTTAGAATTGGAAAAATAAGGCGGAAACCTAGGATAATCAACTCCCCGCCTCCCTAATATTGCACAAGTTTTGCTAGTTTGGGGTCTCAATACACAGCACCCATGAACAAGACCACTCTGCTAGATTTTGGAAAGAATTGGCTCCTGCCAATCGTACTATTGTTAGGCATTAACGTCGCTTTTTTAAGCCCAGCGTACTTCGATGGTGACATCCTCGATCAAGACGATATTAAGCTCGGTTGGGCGAAAACGAAAGAGATTCGCGACTATCGCGCGTCAAATAATGACGAACCGCTTTGGACAAATGCCATGTTTAGCGGCATGCCGACTGCTCAAATCACGACGAAATACGGCGGTAACATCTTCGGTTATATCACCGGTGCTGTTCGCACAATAGGCGGAGGAACGTCTTCTGCCTACATCATTTTCTACTTGATGATTGGTGGATTTATCGGTCTAAGAGCATTGGGTGTCAACACCTGGCTCAGCACCATAGGCGGCTTCGCTTATGGATACAGTGGATTCTTCATTATCGGCTACGCCGCAGGACATAATGCAAAAGTGAATACCGCTGCGTTCATACCGCTGATGATCATGGCTTTATTGCTCTTGTTGGAGAAGAAAAATTGGAAAGCTTTTATACTAATGGCCCTATTTGCAGGTCTTAGCATACATCGAAATCACTTCCAAATCACGTACTACGCCGGTTTATTTATGGCCGTGATATGGGTGGTTTACCTGTTCAAATACGCTAAAGAAAAAGCATTGCCAGAGTTCGGTAAGTACACTGCACTTTTGGCCCTTGCTGGCGTACTGAGTGTTGGCCCTAACCTTGCGAACATGTGGTCGACGAAAGTCTACACGACCGAAAGTATGCGTGGGGGAATTTCTGAACTCTCTAAAAAGAACCAGAATCAAGGTGAAGGCGGACTGTCGTTCGACTATGCCATGGCTTGGTCTGCTGGCGTCTATGAAAGTGTTGCGATGGTCATTCCTAACGCTGCAGGCGGTGGTATTAAGGTGGACTATTCCGATATGGGACTTGAAACCTATGACCAGCTTGTTCGTGCATTCCGTCAACAAGGCATGCCTCCGAAACAAGCTGAGGCTCAAGCTTCTCAATACATGGGTGCTGCCTTCATGAAATGGACAGGCGAGAGTATGGGTAACGGCGCATATTATGTCGGCGCTGGAATCTTCTTCTTGTTTGTACTTGCATTTTTCACCACAGGTGGAACCATGAGGAATTGGGTAATCGCTTCAAGCGTCATCTTTTTATTTATGGCGTGGGGGTCCAATTTTGAAAGCTTCAACCGCTTCCTCTTCAACTACCTCCCCCTCTACAACAAATTCCGCGTTCCATCCATGGCAATGGTCGTTCTGCTCTTTGTCATTCCCTTCTACGGTCTCTACGGCACGCATGCATTCCTTGAGCTCGGACAAAAGGAGCGCCAAGGAGCGCTTATGAAAGCCGCAGCGACCTTCACTGGCTTCGTTCTACTCTTTGGCTTTATCGCGCCCTACGTGATGAGCCTAGACAGTGCTCGCGATGCCGGTTTTGCTCAGCAAGGATTCTCACTAGATCAAATCATTGGAGATCGTCGCAGCATCATCACCGCTTCGGCTGGAAAGAGCTTAATATTCGGACTTCTTACTGCGGCAGGTCTTTGGCTCTGGCACACGAAAAAACTCGGCCTAAACATTGCGATTGCACTCATCGCACTTGTCACCGTAGCCGACCTATGGAGCTTCAACCGTGACCAATTAGAATCAAGTGACTTCCTCAGCCAACGCGAATGGGAAGCACAATATGCACCTAACGCGGCTAATAAGGCAATCCTTCAAGACAGCGACCCACATTTCCGCGTGTGGAACAGCACCGTACCCTTAGCCTCTGACAGTTACACGAGCTACCACCACAAAAGCGTGGGTGGCTATCATGGGGCCAAACTACAGCGGTACCAAGATCTGATTGACAACCAACTTTCGCAGCAAAACATGGCATGCTTTAACATGCTTAACACCAAATATGTGATCACACAAAACCAGCAGACCGGTGCATTCATGGCACAACGTAATCCTGGCGCATGTGGAAATGCATGGGCGGTGGGCTCGGTAGAATTGGTCAAAGATGCAGATGCGGAAATGGCTGCACTTTCTACCTTTAATCCTAAACAGCAAGCGATTGTAGACCAGCGCTACAGCGAATATTTCGCGGGTAAAACCAGTTACGCCCCAGCGAAGGTTGCTTTGAGTAACTACGATCCTAAATACATGGAATACAGCTTTGAAGGTGGAGAAAGCTTTGTCGTCTTCTCGGAAATCTTCTATGAAGGTTCAGGAAACGATTGGCAAGCATACATCGACGAAGAACCTGTAGATCATATCCGCACCAACTATTTGCTTCGTGGACTTAAAGTTCCTGCCGGAAAACACAGCATCGTGTTTGAGTTCAAACCGAAGTCCTACTATGTCGGAAAGCAAATCAACATGGCGGGCTCTGCGATCATCCTACTGTTGCTGATCTTCTTCGGCTACACGTCTTTCAAAGAACGCAAGGTGTCTGCCGAGGCCTAATTTCCACAGGCACATAACGCAAAAAAAACACCCTTCATTTGAATCAAATGAAGGGTGTTTTTGTATCCGTAATATCCGGCAAGAGGTCACTACGATTTGAATATAGCCGCTTTGACCTGCTTTGCTTGTTGCTGTCTTTCGTATTGAGCGACTTTGGAAGGATCCAAACGTGGCGCTCCTTCTGCGTGCATTTTTTGCAAGAACTCCACCATGCCCTGCTCGTTTTCATAAGCGAAAACCTCACCTGCCGCTGCATCGCGAATAATATGTGCGGCATCACCATCCACAGGCCCTAAACCTAAAATAGGATTCCCGCCTCCGAGGTAGTCGAAAAGCTTACCGGGAATGTGCCCATTCGCACTAGCAACTCCTGGA
>Ga0209137_1001472_pt1 | contig 22154 bp, 21 predicted proteins | sample SaaInl5LU_22_DNA_FD_184642 | JGI IMG/M metagenome (GOLD analysis project Ga0209137, IMG submission 184642) | Marine microbial communities from expanding oxygen minimum zones in the Saanich Inlet - ESP_105LU_22_DNA (SPAdes) (version 2) | ecosystem: Environmental > Aquatic > Marine > Intertidal...
TCCCAGTTGATTCACCATATCTATTATTCGACGCATTGGACTTGTCACATGCGTATATTCTTTCTTTTCTATCATTTCATGCTTTAGCTCTAGTTCTCCTTCTTCGCTTTTATTATATCTCTTTTTTTATCTCCTTTTTTGTGTTACCATACCGTTTTAATGCAAATTCACAAAATAAGTACAAATACGATCCATACATCATTCCTCCCGCTATTAAATTCGAATCATCATTGTTACAACTATGACCCTTTATTTTGAAATACCACGCTGATGCACATACACCTGTACCTATAAACATTTGTATAATTTGTGACATTGTTATCAATACTGTAGGAAATGATCGCGGTACCATCTTTAACGCCTGTAAGCAATAATACCCATACATTAATGCATGGACTGAATAATTCATCGATACAAAATATAACCCGGTTGCACTCATTGTAGAATAGGCATTCCAACAAAATAATAATACTGTAATATGATGATACCAATGCAAAAATAATAATTTCTTCTTTCTAAGTACTATAAATACCGTATCTATCAATTCTGGAATCTTACTAAAACAAAACAACATGACCCAAAATCCAGTAGGTCCTTTTCCCCATGAATCGAATGGATGCATACATACTGTTTGCTCATAACTTTGGCTCATACTAACCGAAAACATCACTGGTAACGTTTTGATCATTCCAATAAATGAAAATAAACAGAGAGATGCGTTCCATGTCGCTAACATAGTATTAAGTTGAAATGGTTCTCGGTTTTCCATTATTTTGGGTCCGATTGTAATAAACGTTAAATATGTACCAATTGATGTAAGTGGTATCCAATAATTTTCCGACATATATTGAACAGTAGGTAAGGCATTGAAATTCGTTTCCATTGTTGTGGCTAAAAAACTAGGTATAGATGCTAAATATTCAGGTATTTTTGATTCTAAATACATAAAAGGATTTACTGTAAAAATACTATAAAAGATTGTATAATTTAATATTCATATATTTATCATTTAAACATGTTTCCATTTCTCTCAATATTGTTTTGTCTGACTAATTTTCTATTTTCTCATTCTTTGTATTGGAAATTCATTCCTTCGGGTAAATCATTTCGATTCTTCAATAAAAAATTCATAATTGATAAGAATCACAAATCCGTTTTTTATGACGTCTGTATTCACAGAAAAGCGTCATTGTCTAAAGGTAGAATATTGGAAAATGGTTGTGTAATATGCCCTTATCACGGCTGGAAATATTACAACAATAACACGGTCATTGTTCCCGGTACAACGCGACCAATCCGTTATAAACCTTTTTTCGAATTCGATTATTTCTTTCAAAATGAAACGCTTTATATTAGCCCTACTCAACTACTTAAACAACAATATGAAAATTTTACCGCTTTTGTTCCTCCAGAAGAACATGAGTCCGCTTTTGTGAAAATTACTGGACAACGATTAATTAAAAAACCTTGTATGATTATTATGGAAAACCTCCTTGATATGACTCATATTAGTTATGTTCATTCGTTCGGTAATCCAAGATCTCCTATTCCTTTTCATATTGATTATCATGATTTAGAAGAAAATGTCGCCGGAAGAACTACCTTCCATTATACTTCTGGGCAGAATACCATTTCTCGGTGGCTTGGTAATGCTGATACAGTTGTAGTGGAAAACGAGTTCCATTTACCTGATACAACAGTGACTCGAGTACGCGCGAATGATGTCGTTAAAACCATAGTGACCCATTGTTTCCCAGTCAATGACAATGAAACCATTTTACAATATGAACTTTATCGGAATTTCTTGGTTTCTCCTTATTTAGACTATTTGTTTCAATACCAAATGAAAGTGACTTTAGATGAAGATGTAAAAATACTCAATACAATCGATTTACATGAGAATTCCATGAATTACAATTGCAATTATGATATTACCCAAATGAAATTTAGGAAATACTATGATAAATGGATTTAAAAAAAGGATTCGGAGAAGATTAATATGTATTAGTATTGTATATAATTAGTAAAAAATGTTTAGTCTTGGTGGTGCAGAAGATATACTTCCAGTAAAAGGAGAAGTAGAAAAAGGTGAAAAAAACCCAAATGAAGATCAATCTACTCCACCAGTAGCTGAAGAAGAAGGAAAAGGACACAGTTATGATTACTATTTTAAACAAAATGAAGAAAAAAAAAAACAAAATGAAATACTAAAAAACAAAGCACGAGAACGACTAGAAAAACTACGACTACAACAACAACAACAACAAGTAGTAGAAGGAAAAAAAGAAGAAGATGAAGATGAAGAAGTAATACCAGAAGAAGAAGTAATACCAGAAGAAGAAGTAATACCAGAAGAAGAAGAAGAAGAAGAAGAAGAAGAAGAAGAACCAGCAGCAGGAGGTAAGAAGCGCAGAACACGTCGCAACAAGAAATCCAAAAAAGCAAGAAAATCCAAAAAGGCCAAGAAAGCCAAAAAGTCCAAAAAGGCCAAGAAAGCCAAAAAGTCAAAAAAATCCAAAAAGGCCAGAAAATCAAAACGCCGTAATTAATTGTCTTTCTTTATGTTTAGTAATGTTTAAACATAAATATAAACGTAATATTCTAAAATAACTTATACTCTTTGTTTCTCTCGAAATCCATTCATCCATGTTATACGACAATATACAAAAATATACAAATCAATGTTTCACACAATTACTAACATTTTTATACAAACATTTTCCATTTCAATCCTACGAAGATTCATTTCAAATCGATAAAATGGGTTCCGATGTAAAACCTAAAATGAATACAGTAAAAATGGAGTTCAGTAAATTAAACGAGTTCAATCAAGTAAAAGAAAAGGTCTATGAAAAATTAGCGTTTGTTTCTCTCGAACTCGATATACCAAAAGATTCTATTATTGACGGAAACAATAATAAACTACTTGTTCATTTTTCGACAGATGAATCCAATGAGTTGTACAAAATATTCATTCACTTTAATCATTATTACGTGTCTGGTCCATTCATGTTTTCATTATTAAACGAACTTTCCAGTAGTCCGCCACCTATTTTTCTAAAAACCGATTTCTATTTATCTTTTTATTATTTATTCCGGTTTGTGTCATTTGTCATCGACAAACTATGGAACACTACTTTTTTGAATTACAAGCATTATGAAAAAAAAGATACCTATAGTACCAATATGATACATAAGAAAAGTCTATTTTCTTCCAATAAACGGTACGATACGTATCTTCAAATATTAAAACATACACATGCAGCATTAAAGACAACCCGTCCATTAACAGTAGGATTAGCTATGGCGTTTGAACCTTTGCCTTATTTGAATAATAATGTAGGAATCATTCTAATTGAATATACTGCAAATGATACAGCCGAAACATTACAAACTAAAATAAAAAACAATTTTTATCACGCTTACGTAACAAATCTATTTTTACAAATCCCTTCTTTATTTAGCAGTAGTACAAATATACGTAATTTATTGGATTGTATTATTTCGTCCATGTACATTAAGAGCGATTTAAATATGAAAATAGCCTGGAATACAGCCAAAGCACCAATCGAAGAAGTATATGTAGGCAATTTATCACAAATCCGCTCAGACGGCTCGATTGATCTAAATATCACATTCAGTTCATCTAGTAAGCGATTCCAAATAGATGATCGTCTAGTCGAAAAAGATTATTTCACTTCTTAAAAAAATCAATATTTGTATTATATATACTTGAAAAGATGCAAATGGTTTGGTATTACAAGAACGCTAGTTTATCAACTAGCGGCAATGGAAGAGGTACTGGTACAAATTGGCGTGCTATTAGTAGGCGGGTATAATGGGTTCGTCTTATTTGTTATATGATCCTTGTCATATTACAAATATAGGATTAATGTGTCAATTTTCGGATTACATGATTGGATGTTTCTAAGGCGCCTTCAATCCAACCTTGGTTTTCCGAATAATTTTCCCCACAAATGTAAAATTCTCTCGATGTGTCGGGTTGTAATACTTTAGCTGATATTTTCCTACTATCTACATTTGGTTTCCAATATGCTGTACCAGTATTCCAGTAGAATGCACATACATCTTTGGGTTTGGCTATAGTAATATTAAGAGCTTCTTGGATTTTTTCATGTAAAGTATCGATCATTGCCTTTTTATTGGGCATCGATCCCCAGTATTTAGCATATTTTGAATCCGTATAAGAAATCATAATAATACCTTTCTCTCGATCAATGGGAATAATATACCGTATTTCATTTGAAACAGTGGTTTTAGGCAATTCATCGAACCATATATCCTTTCTGTCGAACTTTGCATAAATCCGGCACAATATTTTTACATTGATGTTGAGTAGCAAAGGTTTATAAGGCTTACAATAAGTAAAAGACAGTAAATCATGTTTCGGTATAGCGGCTATACATCGTTTTGCTTGTATGGTTTCTCTCGAATTACTAATTGTAAAATGAAAACAAGAATCCTGATAATCAATTGATGATACTTCTTGATTACAAAATACAGTACAACGATCTTTAGCTAATTTATTGTACAGGGTATTGATTACATTTGACATACCACCATCGACTATCGAAAAGTGATTCTTTGTATGCATACCTTTTGAAAATAGCTTGATTGCATTGTATGTATTCATATTTACTAATTGCTCGTAGTACCCAAATGCGCTTTTTACAAATTGGATTTCATCGGGTTTCAATACGGTTTGAGCATAATCGATGAATTTAGTAGATTGTAATAATTTCACACTCTTGTGTTTGGCTGAATCCAGTACTTTAGTAATATAATCAAATGGATTTTGTTGATGGTATGGCGATTTTTCGTCGTAATACGATATTTTCCCGCTTATTGGTATGGTCTTAATATTTAATTCTTTTAATAATGATTTGTAGAGTCGGTGTGTTTGATTTAACCTTCCGGCGCCTGCTTCAATATTGGATCCGTACCATTTCACTGTACAAATGCGTCCTCCGATGGTATCGGATTTTTCCAATACCGCTATTTTTGAGTATTTATCTTGTAATTTATATGCACTATATAATCCGGATATTCCTGAGCCTATAATTACCACATCGTACATGACTTTACTTATACTATATGAAAAGACTTTCTAAAATTGAAAATTTACAGAGTTTTCATTATATGTAGTAATCTAAAAAAGAGTAATAAATATTATTTCTTTCGCTTATCACTTCTCATTTAAAACGAATCGTATTTTATACAAATTTAGTAAAAGAACCAAGATGAATACAGTAGAAACAGTTGTCAATGCAAGTACTTCTGTCGAACAAAATTCGTGTGTTCCCATTATTAGGACAGATGCAGTAGTACATGGACCAAAATGCGATATTCCTTGCTACATTCCTAAAATTCTACAAGACATGCAGGACTATTTACAAAACTATAAAGTGAAAATAGCAGATGCAGTAGAAGGAGAAGGACGCGGGGGTAGTCTGAAGGACGAACGTTCTATTAAAGATGCATTATGCGAAAACCCGGTTTTTAAGGAACATATAGTCGATGAAAAAGCCCGCAAATTTGGGGACATTCTTGTACTGGATTATGATAAAATCAACTTCCATCCGGTCAATATTAAAACATCGATTGGATCATCTGACAATGCTTTTAGTAAAGGAGGTATAGTATATGCTTTTACTAATTTGTCTTATGATAAAATCCCTAAAGCCATGAATTTCCATACAATGAATAATCTTGTACAGAAAAATAAAGCCGAAATACACGGTAGAGACTACTGGTTTCTTTGTATCGATAAGCTCGATTCATCCAGGGTTTTAATTAGAGGGTTAAAACAAATAAACCATTTAATTATGAATGTCAATCCTTCTAACATATTGCAAATCAATTGGAAAAAGGAGAAAACAGTAAAACCGAAATACCGTACATATGACGAAGCCTATGATACCATATTTGGGATCATAAAGAAGTCAATCAACGCTTTTATTCAATCCTTACCCAGTGACTGGATCGATCTTACGTCGAATGAATCTGTAGAAGAAAAAAACGTTGTCGTGGAACCGGATGAAGAACCCATTACAGAAACCGTCGTGGAACCAATCTTGGAAAATATTATTGAAACCGTATTAGAAAAAAGTGCTTAAATTATTATATGTTTTTAAAAATTAATTAAGACAGGTGTGATGGAAACACCGAGTTTTTTATTTGATTATGACCAATCTTGAATCGTCCGCTGTACATGTAATTTTCCTTATAAATATCGCTATTGATATATTCCACAATTCTTGCTAAAGGAACTGGTAATGTTCGTTTTGGGATTAGGATGATTAACCCTCCTCCAAAATATTGGACTTTATCTAAAAAGCATATTTCTTTTTGTCGGGTAATATTCTGTACAAAAATACAATCTTCTCCTAAATGTTCTTGGATAGTTGTGTAATTTCGCAATGCTCCCCATTCAAACCAATTTTTTTCGCTAAACTTTCTGATCTTCCGGGAAATCAATTCGGATTTATATTCCAATAAATATTCATTTAGCGAATTATTATCAGTAGGATATTGATCGATCAAAATATATCGTTCTTTTTTCGACTTACCATTTAAAATGTCTATATTTCCATACTCTTTGTTTTTATAAACGTCTTCTTTACCTGTAACCATACCTACATAAACATCAAAGTAATCGGAAAATAGACGTGTATTTCTACTAGTTATCTCATCTGTAAATGTAATAATTCCGTTCTGATTATTCAAATACTTTTCTACTCCGTTAATTTTCGTCCTTTTTTCTAAAGAAGGATTTTTGCAGTAACGGAAGATGATCACATCGATGGATGCATTTTCGAATAATCTTTCATCATGAGGATAAATGATATCAGTAAAAGTACCTGACTTTAGCATTTTTTGTAGCAATTTAGCCGAACTGGTTAATTTAATGAAATCACTTGGAACAATGAAGATGAGTTCTCCATTTGGATTTAGCCATTCTACACATTTTTCAATGAACTGAATGTACATATTTTTCGACGATGTTTTTACATATGGAGGATTTCCGATAATGGTATCGAATGTTTCATTTTTCGGAACCTTTAGGAAATCTGTAAAACAAATATCCTTTTTATTGACTAAACATTCTAAATTGTCATCGATCTCGTACATGACAAATCGAGGGGGATCATCGGATGATGTCCAATGATCTTGTACATGTTTTACTAAATCTCCTCGACCAACCGATGGTTCTAAAATAGTAGATGGATTATTGGAAATCAATGAAAATACACAATTCTTCAAATATTCATTTTTAGTAAAGTATTGTCCTTTAGCATGTTCTCGTAATTTACATTTCATTATTCGTACTTTTATATTGTAATATGAAAGTACGTATATACATTTTCTAATTTTCAATTTTAGCACGTTTTTAAAGCGCGCCATTTTTTATTTGTAATATTTATTGATAATATTGATATGTGGAATCTTTTTTTCAAATTTAGGATTGTTTGTTTTTAATATTTGTTAAATAAGGTACTTTATATTTCTCTCGAACTTTACTATGATGTGATTAGTTTCTTTCACGATCCTAGAGGACCGATTATTCATAATAATTATTTTCAGTAAGGATCATTTTCTCAACCCACTCCACTACTTTATCTGTATTTTTGTATGATTTACTATACAATATATGAACTATATTTATGTACTGTATAATAGTACATATCATAGGTGATTACTGAATAGTCATAGTAGTTTAAATATGTATTTTTTTTTTCGAACTTTAGAGAAAATAGATGTTTTGGTTATTATTCGTACTGTTTATAGTAAAAACCTCTGGTTCTACAGATCAATATGACTGTGTTGTACCAACAAAAGTAGAAGATAGACGTCCAGATAAATCAAAATGGACAGTTGCGCAATACAATGTAGAATGGTTATTTACTGAACAGTACAAAGACTGTCCTGGTAGTGGTTGTGCGTGGAATTCCAGTGAAGAAGAATATGTTCATTTGGCTGCAGTAGCAAATGTCATTAAACAAATCGACGCAGATACTGTACATATGTGTGAAGTACAAAGTTGTACGCAATTAAAAGAATTAATTGAACTACTACCAGGATCGGGGTACAAACCCTATTTAATAGAAGGTACAGATACTTATACTGGTCAAAACGTTGGATTGATCACCAAAATCGATCCAATTGCCCCATTAACGCGAACAGATGAAAGGGTTAATTATCCACTAGAAAACAACAATTGTGATTATACTGGTGAAAATGGATCCATTAGTGTTTCTAAACATTTATTTGCCGACTTTTCCATAAATAATAGCACTATTCATTTAGTTGGAGCCCATTTACTTTCCAATCCAAATGACCCGACTGCTTGTGTAAAACGCGAAGCACAGACACAGGTTTTGCAAAAGGAAATTGTCAGTAAATATAAAAATACCGATAATATAATTGTCATTGGCGATTTAAATGACTTCGATCCTATTGTACTGGATCTAAACTCCAATCTTCCCAATTCACGTGCGCTAAATATTTTGTATGGAAACAATGGTACCTATTCGGGACAATATGAATTATTTTCAGTAGGCAATTATGTAGATCAAACGGAACGTTATACAAACTGGTATGATCCCAATGGTGACTGTATAGTAGAAACAAGTGAGTATTCGGCAATTGATCATATTTTAACATCGAAATCGATTTATTCCAAGATTAAAGACGTCTATTACTATCATAATTATGAAGAAGGTTGTGATATTTCAAATAGCGATCATTATCCTATTATCATGGAAATAAGTATTTAAAGAAAAAATGTATTGTATTGTATATATCATACATTAAACTATGTATTTTTTCTCGCTCCTATTTTTCTTACCATTAGTAGCCGGTGACCATTTCTCTCAATTCGAGGAATTCATCCAGAAGTATAGAAAACACTACAATAGTGTAGAAGAGTTCAATTCTCGTTTTGAAATCTACCGTGATAACATGGAATTTGCTATGAACGAAAATGCCCGCCAAAATAACTATACTTTAGGAGAGACCATTTTCTCCGACTTGAATTTAAATGAATTCCACTACTACAAAAACAACTTCATGGTAGGCTCCACTTGCGAGTCATTTAAATCAGGAGATATAGATGTTCCTGTAGAATTGGATTGGAGAGAAAAGGGTGCGGTTACCCCAGTCAAAGACCAAGGACAATGTGGTTCATGCTGGTCATTCAGTGCAACAGGTGCAATGGAAGGAGCATGGCAAATCGCCAAGGGAGATTTAGTGTCTTTGTCTGAACAGCAATTAGTGGATTGCAGTGCTGGTTTCAAGTACGGTAATCATGGATGCAATGGTGGTTTAATGGATGGTGCTTTCCAATATGCAATTGACAATGGAATGTGTAAAGAATCCGACTACAAATACTTGGCTAAATCAGGTACATGTACTAAATGCGATCCCGTTGTTTTTATGTCATCATGTGTCGATGTTACCCCACAAAATGAAGTAGATTTAGAAAAGGCTGTTGCAATTGGACCCGTTAGTGTTGCTATTGAAGCGGATACACGTACATTTCAAATGTATAAAAGCGGTGTTATTACTGGATCTGCATGTGGTACAAATTTGGATCATGGTGTTTTGGTTGTTGGATACGGTACAGAAAGTACTCAACCCTACTGGTTGGTAAAGAACTCATGGGGATCATCATGGGGAGAAGATGGATACGTGAAAATTGAAAAATCATCCAGTACAAAAGATAAGGGTACATGCGGTATTGCTATGCAACCATCTTATCCAGTTGTGTAAATATACTTTATTGATGTAATATAATTGTTTTATTCTATATTTTGGTTTCATATAGAATAAAAACACACGTTTTATCGGACTCGATAAAATTCAATCAATTTGCGGTTTATATACTCTTCTTCTACTATAATTTTACTGTCGTATATTTTTTTAAACTCGTTACAAGCATCTTTTACAAATGGACGAGTCAATTGATCCCCTACTACATATATAATACCACCTGATCGTACAAACGGCATGACTACGGTTAATTCATGTACAATACCTTTATATGTATCTGCTCCATCAATTGTCACCCAATCTATCTTTTTAGGAAACTGCTCTTTCAAAAAATCCGGTGTTAAAATTTTTTCAGTACTTCCTGTACAAAAGTTTATGTAAGGACACATAACTGCAAAATAGTTCTGAAATGGCGATTTCAAATAGTCATTATCACATACTACATAATTCTGTATAGATTTTGTTCTACAAGACTGTACCATAGTAGCGGATGTACGACCACTAGCAAATCCTGTTTCTACTATGTATTCGGGTTCGATTGAACGTATTAGATTGGACATATGTATCACTTGTTTCCCGCATATAAATGCATCTCCATCATTGAAATTATAAAAAGGGGACCCTGTCACACGACATGCTGGAAATTGAACACCACCGCGGTTTCGATTCAAACAAATCACACTTTCTACATTGTTCTTTGGATTACGCTCTGTTCCATTGAAATATTGGAAAAAATTCATTTTCTTTAATAATATACTAAATATAGATTGTTCATGTCGATGTTCATCATATTCAGGAGCATTTGGTATTGTAGAAGGCATGTCGTTAATTAAATGATAGTTTCCACATAGTGCATACCATAAACGAACAAACTCGAGTATTTTATCACATTTAGTCAAAATAAAAGCGGTTGTTTGAATTTGCGAAGTATTCAATTCAGGGTGATCCTTCATACTTAACTGTACAATCAAATCCATTTTGGTCATTGATTTTTCTAAATTACAGTAGGATGCATGAACTAGTTGATTTTTGTAATAATTGACCAATTTTTCGTAATTTTCTTTCGGGTTTTCACAATCTAAATCGAACTCACAACCAGCATCGGCATAAAACAATCGTTCGCCATCTTTCATCGTTTCTAATGTTTTTAATATCAAATATGGTTTCCATATTGCATAACCATATAACCGTGGATTCTTTTCTACAAAACTACCATGAATACTCCAAAAATCGTTCATGGTTTTCAAATCTTTGTCTAAATAACAATACACTTTGTCAAATATACCCGTAGCATGGGCTTGTTTCTCTAAACGCTTTGCTGCCTCACGGAAATTATTTTTTCCACCTCCAAATGTCAAAAAGACCGACATTATAAATGACCTTTAGCTATTGTATTTTTATTAAGATACTTATTTATACTTATTTAGGCATTCAAATAAAAATGTCTAAAATTGAAAAAAAAGAATTTGATCTACACATCAAACATTTCATACTTATAACATATCGTTTTACAGTAAAATAAGCTTTTAAATCAAAAATGGGCAAAAACTTTCAAGGTGGTAAAAAAGCCAAAACTATGGCAAGAAAGAATGGAAATTCTAATAACAACGATGTTCCAGTCATTGTATCCCCGGAAGAAGAATATGCAGTTGTCACTGCTGTTAGTGGTAATGGTCGTTTTCGTGTTTGCAATAAGGATGGAACCACATATGTTGCTGTACTCCCGGGTGCAATGCGCGGTAGAAAAAAGAGGAATAATTATGTTTCTAATAATACCTTTTTGCTAATCAACAACCGTTCGTCTTGGCAAACATTGAAACCATTATGTCACGTAGATGTAGATCATGTATATTCTGAACAAGAAGCACAACAATTGCAGTTACATAATTTGTTTCGAGAATACATGAATAGGGAATTTAGTGATAAATTATCGAATGACAATAATGCGATTCAATTTTCCAATGTACAAGATGTTGAACCTGTACAAATGGCTAAATCAAAACAAAAACAGGATGAAGATGATGAAGAAGTTGTGCTAAATAATGACTTCGATTTGGATCTAATTTAATGACTCTTATTTAGGCGTTTGATTTTAGAGGTTCTAAAATTGATTTTCTAAAACTTTGTAAAATGATCCAGTAAATACACATCTTATCTTACAGGTAAAATAGTAATCATGGAAAAAATAACATCGAATGTAAAACCAAAAGCAAAAGCAAAACAACCCCGGAAATACAAAAAAAAAGAAAAACAAGAAAAAAAGCAGGACCCTGTTATTACTACTAGTGACGACCAAGATGACGATGAGAGTAATGACTGCAAAGAAGAAGAGAACAAAGGTAAAGTAAAAAAGCGGAAAAATGAACGGAAGAAAATACTGTATGAATTACATCATACACATAGTGCTTGTGATAATCCAGTAAAATACAAAAGCAAGACGGACGAAATTATAAAACTAATTTTAAAAAAAAATCATAATATATCATATACATAATTTTTAACAACTATAATTAAAGTATGCAATTCTCTTTTTTTCAGTCACTTTTGAAAAAAAAATACCATTTGAAAATTATCGGGCTTGTCTTATTAATCATTATTTTTAGTATTTTTTACGCATTACTCGATACAACGCATTTTCAAGGTATTAATGTTGTACAAGATAAAGTCAAAGATGATATTGTAGAAAAAGAGTCCAAAAAAGTAACAAACGAATCATTTCAACAATTCAATCAATATGAAACTGTAGAAAAACAAAACCTGAAGAGGAATATACAAGAAAAAGTAGAAGATGAAGAAGAAAAGATATCCAGGCCTTCCATCTTCCAAAACTTTTTCGATCGTCTATATTTTAGTATCATTACAGCATGTCTTCTTGGTTATGGTGATATATACCCTACTACAAATATAGCTAAATCACTTAGTGCATTGCAATCCTTCTTAACGGTTTGTCTCATTTTATATTAATTCAACAACAAATCTCCATTTTGAAATGAAATGACCGAAGACACATGATGCTCTCGATTTAACGTATCATTCTCTTTGTCTTCTTCTACTACAATAATCATATAACTTTTGGCGTGTTCAAAACGATCCATACTCTCGTACCATGACGGTATTTTTTTCATACCAATATTATAACATATCTGCGTTTGTCTATATCCATTGTAATCTTCAAACACATCTATTTTACGATTATTGTATAACCCTTCGATTTTCTTAAACTCATCATTTTCTTTACAAAAACGGAAAAATAATCCGTCTATTTTTGAATCGTAGTAAATAACTGTACGAGTGTCTGCATATTCTAATATTACATTGATTAATTCAATAGGTAGTTTGGGTGAGACCATATATGTTTTTTGGATTTTTGCTATACATGTTATACCAAAAATAATTTATACCTGCTTTAATATAGTTTAGTTAAAGGCCTTTTATTACTCTTTTCCACATAGTGGTTTAACTAAGACAACCAAAAATTGGTTATCATCATATAATTCATTTATGTACGTTTTTTCTTCTACAAATTCAAACCCAGAATCCTGTGCAATTTTCATCAATTCTCGTTTCGATTCCATGTACATGGTCATTTCGTTATGTCGTACATTTCCATTTATTGAATCTGTAAAGGTCTCTGTAATAATATATTCATCTTTAGATTTGGGGTTGCTTTTTAGAGTTCGTTCGTAATCATAATGGGTTTCTGAAATGGTTGTCTTCTGTATATCCGAAGATACACTCGAGAGATCAACGTATGGTGATACTTTTTTATACGATTCGGGATTCACAATATGTACAATCAAATATCCTCCCTTTCGTAACCAAAAATAACAATGTTTGAAAAATGTCTTTTTATCTTGGATTTCATATAGAGTAAAATGAGTACAACAAATATGAGAGAAAGTCTCATTTTCGTACATCATGGGGTCAGCCGTCACATCACCACATTGTATTTCACTATGATTTACTTTTTGTTTGGCGTGTTCAACCATTGTAGGTGAAATATCCAATCCAAAGGCATGTACATCATGTTGTTCTAATTTTTGCAGTAAATAACCAGTACCACAACCTACATCGAGTACAGATGTGTTACTATTAGGCTTAATCGTGCTCATAATAGTGGTACAATCTTGCATACTGTAACTATGAGAAGATTGGTAATCATCATAGTAATCTAAATAAAATGAATCATATATAGAATTATTTTGTTTTAATACATATGGACTAGATTGAGAGAAACCTTCTTGGATTGGGTCACCGCAATAACGTTTAAAACCCCAGATTAAGATTAAGGAAACCAACAAAAAAATCCCTAAATTATATAACATGGAATACATGAATACGTAAAAACTGCGTGTATATATATTTGTATAATATACACTCAGTAAAATAAATGTTTTTTCATTCTACATTCACTCAAATGATCGTAATTGAGTACGTGTATGATTATTGAATAAATCCCGCCCAATTGGTATGGATCGTACTCGTTCTTCTCTCGAAGTAGTATGAGTATCAGTAGGAATAAATAATCCAGGATGTGGTTGTGGTTGGAAATTCGCCACATTCATCGGTACAGTGACTTTGTACAAATCACTATTGGATGAGGGAACATAAACAGCTTGTTCAGCCTTTTGTTTGGCTACCGTTTGATTACGCAATCCAGATTCCACATCAATGCTTTGGAAAAATGTAGTTGGGGGTGCTCTTGATCCTGGGTTAAAATTATTTTCAACTGAATGCATTGGTACAGATCGGATTGGCTCTTGAGAAGGTGCGACTCGATCAGCAATAGGAAACCTTGAATAGCGTGTCATGACTGGATGACGGCTAAAATTAGGGGCCAATGGTGCATCGGGAAATTGGCGTGTTCGTAATCTACTGTTTAGTTCATCTACTCGATCATGTTGTCCTTGATATAATCCAGTTATAGTTCCATTCATTGTATTAATTTTTTTATATAAGCAATTGGTTTTCTATATATATCTTACACTTTATTTTTCGCCTAAAGTGTTTCTCTCCAACTAACTGATTTAAAATCATTTCCGTTTTTTACGGGTTTGGCTATTCTTTTTTGTATTTTCTTCAACCAGTACATTTTGCATTTCTTTCTTTTTCGACGTTTCTTTTCGATTTCGTCGAGGTTTTCTTGTAGATGAAGATTCAGTGTTAAAACTAGTCTCGTATATTGTAATCGCATTTTTAGCATATTTTTCTACTACTTTAGGCTCTTGTCGATTTTTCCATTTTGTCTCATTTAATTTATTATCATTCCATTCCACTAAATAGAGAGAACCATTTTCTTTTACGAATTCTCGATGAGTTGTAAAATGAAAGGTTTTAGGAAGATGATTCACAATTCTCTCGATTTTGTAATTTAGGAAAAATGGTAAATGTTCAATATATGTTTTTACTTTAGGATCTTTCATTTTTGCTAAAGTAATTCGATCAACATATTTATCCAAGTCCTTGATTTTAATTGTATTATTTAGAATATTTTCATTTTCAAAAGGTTCGCTAATTAATTGTAAATGATAATTCCGATTTTTCATATCTACTAAATAGATTCGCAAATAATGAACCGGTGTTTTTTCTTTTGATGTTTCCCAACCTCGAACTGTAGAGAAAAAATGTTTATTATTCCATATTTCGATTATAGAATTGGTTACTTCTACTATATCACCCACTTTATAATTCTTCTTATTTGTCTGTAAAGGAGCATGTGTGACCATTTCGATTTTTCCCGATAAAAAAGGAGTACTCAAATAATATTTAGGACATTTAGACAACTTTTTATGATTGGCTAAATAATCCTCCATCTTGACCACATCGACATATGGATTTAGCAAATCATCTGACAAACGATCATTCCAAACTGAGTCAATAATATATTTCTTCCATTGCCCATCCATTTCTTGTACTGGTATTGTTCCTACAAAATTCGTAAAAGTGTCTCTTAATTTAATCACATCTTTTGGACGATATGTCACATGATTGACTTCGAATTCTTCAGGATATGCGCGTTTCCATTGTTTGGTTTTCTTCTTTTTCCTTTTTTCGCTTTCATTTTGTAAATTCATTATTTTATATACGGAAATGACTTCAATCGTAATTTCGTCTTGTCTTGTAATCAGTTCTTGTGTTTCTTTATTGTAGAGTTGTCGTGTATTCATACGAGTATGATCATCGTATCCGATTATTTTCCACGACAGTATTTGTACTTTATTTAGGTCATGTACGCTATAATCATCATGTACCAATCCAATATATTTCTCTCCATAATAATTTTGTACAGATGGTTCGAAAAAGAATGAAGGCAATAATACAGTTTCGTTTGTATTTTCTACATCGATTGGTAATTCATCTTCGTAATCCATATCCCAGTGGCTTTCGTAATCATTTTTGAACATCCAATTGTCGTATTCGCCAGTTGTTTTTCTTTTGTTTGCTTCTAAATGTAAAAAATCGCGCAATTCAATAAAATAAAGAACATTCTCTCGATCTTCGCTTTCAATCACTTCGATAGTATGAATAATGCCCTTTTCTTTCAATTGTGCAATCACATTTTTTTGGTCTTTTGCATTATTTTTTTGGAGACCTACATAAACGATGTGCATTTTACGGGCACTATTTGGGTCATTTGTTCCTCTGGATGGTCGTTTAATGCTATCTAAAATAAATTCATAATCACCAATACTGTATTTGGGTTTTTGTAGTACATTGTATTCCTTATAAACTCGTTTTTGCAATGAATCTGTTTTAAGTACATCAGTAACCATATCCATGCGTATAACATCATTACGAAGTGTATCTTTAGTCGCTTGTATGGATTGCAATTCGGGTGAATTGTCAATAAAAGTACGTAAGCGTGTTTGTACTTGATTGATTGGTTGTAGATCCATATTTTTCTCAGGAGTATGTGCTTGTGGGGTTTTCTTATCAACGAGTTCGTATTTCCAGATTTCCAGAGGTTTAAAGATAGGATCGTCAAATAGAGTAATACAATCGAGAATGAATCCCAAGAAAAAACGTGCTTCGTCTTTTTCAACCCTGTACCATTCACTGGGATTATTTGTAGGATAAGATAAAACGGCTTGTGGAAATAACTTTCGTAATATATCGTGAATTTTGGTTTCAATATACATACCAATAAAGGTTCGTAAATATGGATGATACTCTTTCAAGAAATAAAATACATAATGTACTTTATATCCTACGTTTTGCAAACCGGGTAGTAAAAAGGTTTGTGCGTCCCCTAATCTACCAGGTACAACATCTTTCTCTCGATAATCTTGTTTACCTCCTTCACCGACTTTGAAATACAATCCATTCCCGACTGTTTTACTAATAATATAAATATAGGTTGTATTGTAATGAGTCTTATGCAAAGGGCTATAAAAAGTTCGGTTTCCTATTTTAAAAATGGATTCCGATCCATTGTAATCGAGACCTGTAGAAGTGGGATAAATCGTATCGTAGGTGTTTAATCCTTTTGTGGGGAAATATTTGTCAAGAAGGTCATTGTCGATTTCACAATAGAGTCTCTTTCTTTTTCGATCATAATACGTAATATTAGATTGCGTTTTATATCTGAGCTCACATCTAGATTTTCGAGTTATTCGCGATGGCTTTTTAGTCTGGGTTTGTTTCAATGATTTATTTGGAGACATATTTTCTACTATATATACTTATGTAATAGATTCTTCTCTATAAAAATGGGGGAAAATGGGAAAAATGGTAAAAATTGAAAAAAATATAAAGCCTTTACTTGATCATTAATATAGTACTTATATAAAAACCTTTTTACATTTCGTACAAACAAACTCTACTAAACACAAACAAACACAATGGTTGTCTTATGCAATAATCTTTATCCCGACGACGACGATAAGAGATATCAGTACAAGCAGTATTTTACTAAATTCCCTCATGATTTAAGTTCATTTCAAAAGTATGCTATAGAGGGTATAGTAAATAAACAGCACGTATTGATTACAGCACATACTGGATCTGGTAAAACATTACCAGCGGAATTTGCGATCCAATATTTGGTCGAACAGGGGAAAAAAGTAATATACACAAGTCCAATTAAAGCGTTATCAAACCAAAAATTTTACGAATTCACCAATAAATTTCCCCATATATCATTTGGTTTATTTACCGGTGATATTAAAACGAATCCCGAAGCCGATGTCATTATTATGACTACTGAAATATTAATGAATCGGTTATTTAATCAATCACTGTCTAATGAAAACGTACTCCAATTCCAAATGGATTTCGAAAATGAATTAGCAGCGGTGGTATTTGACGAGATTCATTATATTAATGACCCCGATAGGGGTCAAGTATGGGAAAAGGCATTATTAATGTTACCAGATCATGTACAAATGATAATGTTATCGGCTACATTGGACAAACCGGAAAAATTCGCAGAATGGATTGAAACCAATCATCCTGAAAAAAGCGTATATTTATGTCCTACTACCCATCGTGTAGTCCCATTGACTCACTACGGGTTTATTACTATGGGTGAGCATGAATTCAAATTAATCAAAGATAAAACACTAAAAGAACGTCTTCGTAAATTAATCAAAGAGCCAATTATGTTACAAGATCACAAAGGTAAGTTTTATGCACAAGGATATGATCAAATAAAAGAAGTCCGTACAGTTTTGGATAAACAACGAATTCGTATTAATCGAAAATTCTGTTTAAACCAATTGGCTAAACATCTTAAAACACATTCATTGTTGCCCGCGATTGCATTTGTGTTTTCCCGGAAACATGTAGAACTATGTGCGCAAGAATTGACTGCAAATTTATTGGAAGACGATACTAAAATACCATATTTAATTCAAAAAGAGGCAAATCAGATTATACGTAAATTACCGAATCACGAAGAATATTATCGGTTACCGGAGTACGTACAATTGATCAAGTTATTAGAAAAGGGTATTGGGATTCATCATAGTGGTATGATTCCTATCTTGAGAGAAATAGTAGAGTTATGTATTAGTAAAAGGTATATCAAGTTCTTATTTGCTACAGAATCATTTGCAATCGGTTTGGATTGTCCCATTAAAACCGCAGTATTTACTGGTATTACGAAATTCGACGGTGATGGTGACCGTACATTGCATTCCCACGAATATACACAAATGGCGGGTCGTGCTGGAAGACGTGGTATTGATACATTTGGATATATAATACATTGTACAAATCTATTCCGTTCGTATCCTTCTTCATTGGAATACAAAAATATGATGGGTGGAAAACCGCCTACACTGATTTCGAAATTCAAGATTGACTACAATTTAATTTTAAATGTTTTAAAATCGACGTCGAATGCTACTATTGAAACGATGGTTTCATTTGTCAATAAAAGTATGCTCTATGATGATTTAGAATGTGAGATTCACCATCAAAAGAATGCATACTTGGATATGAAAGAGGAAATGGAAAATACCAAAGCCAAGGTAGATTCCATGAAAACACCCCATGGTTTATGCGCCATTTATCAAGATTGCATTGAATCGATGACCAAATGTCAACCTAAAAAGAAAAAGCAGTACAGTAAAAGAATGGACGAATTGCTCGAAGAGCATCCTTCTATTGAAGAAGACAATTATCATTTACAACTCCTAGAAAAACAAAAAAAAGATTTAAAAAAGGAAGAAGAGTCATTATATGCAATCGAAAACCATGTAAAAGACCAGATAATGCGTATTTGTTACTTTTTGGAAAGCGAGAAATTTGTAGTAGTAAATAAGCTCGATATTACTGCGACTACAAATGGATCAATATGTAGCCATCTTGCAGAAGTACATGGACCAATTTGGATTACCTGTATGATTGACAAATGGAATTACTTTGAGAATTTCACTCCGAGACAAATTGTAGGAATACTATCATGTATATGCGATGTCAAAGTAAAACAAGAGTGCGATATTTCCATACCTACAGTAAAGGACGAATTCTTACGATCAAGACTATTGGAAATGAAAGGAATGTATTTGTTGTACGAGCAAGAAGAACATAATCGTGGTATTGTTTCCGGAATACGATATGACGAAGCATTTCAATTTAATATTGTAGATGAAGCAATGGAGTGGTGCGATTGTAAAACGGAGGAAGAATGTAAAGAATTCATATCAAGAAGATTGATTCCCAAGGAAATAAGTTTAGGCGATTTTACAAAAGCCATTTTAAAGATTGCTACTGCTGCGAAGGAATTACGGGGATTATTTGAACTAGAATGGTGTAAAACGCAAGTGGATTGGTTGTACAAACTAACTCAAATAGAAGAAATGGTACTCAAGTATATTGCTACCAATCAAAGTTTATATGTATAAATGACTTTTAATATAATTTAATTAACGAACCTCTTTTTTCTTTAATTAATGAACTTATTTTTTATTTTTTATTTTTTTACAAAAAAGAAAATTCTGAATGTAGAACGGGATTAGATCTAGTGATAATTTTCCAAACATTTTCGTACTGCAGATTTAATATCATCTACTTTGTATTTGCTTTCTAATTTACTAGTATCCAATAAATTATTACTTCGCTTTGCCTTTAGTACTCCATTTTGTTCTTCTACGTCCATATTTTTCCATTTAAATTCCGGATCGACTAATTCGCGGTACATTTCCAAGATTTCATTATGAGTAATTACACCAGGGTTAGTAAAGTTGAAAGTACCAGTTTCGCCATTTTCCATCATTGAAAATGACAATGGAATCAATTCAGTCAGTACAGTCATAGAATTCGGCGTGGGTTCGCCCTATACAAGATACATTATGAGTGGCTTTGGAATCAATAATCACTTTTTCCATGTTTGCATCGTCGGCGCGTGTATCCGAGAAACAGTAGGAAATGTCATTTTTTCTACAGTAATCGACGTATTTTTGTCCAATCCAACCGCGGTGACCTAGTATAAATAGTTTCATATTGGTATATGGGTTATTATAGGACTTTCTCTCTAAATGGATTACGATGAGTGAGTCGAACACTCGACCTACGCATTACAAGTGCGTTGCTCTACCACTGAGCTAATCGTACTTTTGACCTTTCGATTAACAGTCGAACGCTCTAACCAACTGAGCTAACAAAGCATTTCACTAAACGTAGTCATTATTTTTAATATATAGCTTTAATCTTATGTCATTTCATTTTTTGAAATAACATTTTAGCTAAAATTGAATTAAATAATAGAATTACTTTATTCTGTACTAGTAGTAGAAAATATGAATTTATCAAAATTATCTAAATCGGAACTTTTAACAAAGTGTGAAGAACTTGGTTTATCTAAGTGTAAATCAAAAACCAAAGTTGAATTAATTGACCTAATTAATAGTAAATCCCAAAGCAATAATCAAACAACCTCGGTATCTAGTAGCCCTAGTGAAAATATTCCACAACACATAGCAGCAAATGTAGATGAGGTCATTATTAATAATAATGTATCTTATTTCAATACAGATGCGTTAGAATTTACAACATCAAAAAAATTTGATTTGATATACTTAGATCCACCATACGAAACAAATAGAACTTTTACGGTAAATAGCATTGACGATGAAACTGGTTTCCAAGATTTATGGGAAGACGATCATTATTGCAAATGGTTAGATAAGTTAATAAATCATTTGAAACCAATGTTATCTCAAAATGGAACATTAGTGTTTCACATATCGTCAGAAAATAGTTTTATTGCGGAGACTGTGTTAAGAAAATACTTTAAAAAAATTCAAAAAATGTATTGGAAAAGGTGTCATGGAAAAAATACAGTAAAAAATAAATTAGGTGAAGTGATTGACACTATATTTGCTTGTAGTAATAATACTAATAACATATTCAATTTACTTCATATTCCTATTGATGAAAATAGTGTATGGGCATTTAAGAATAAAGATGATACTGGTCTATATAGCTTAGGTGCGCTTAAACACGATAGAACCAGAAGTGGTTATATGTATGCAATCGAAAAGGACGGTGTTGTATATGAAAATAAGTATGGTTGGAAACAAAAAAAAGAAGTTGTAGAAGGATTGATACAACAAAATAGGATTCACTTTGCTCCAAAGCAAAAAAATATGTATATAAAAATTTATAAACATGAACATAAAGGGGTGCCTTTATCGAATTTATGGACTGACATTCATTCTATAACAAGAACTTCGAAAGATCCAAGAGTATATCCTACTCAGAAACCTCAGAAATTGTTGGAACGAATCATAAATTTATTTTCCAATGAAAATAGTTATATTTTAGATCCTGTTTGTGGTTCTGGAACAACTGGATTTGTAGGAGATAAATTGAATCGAAAATGTATATTATGTGACATTAATAGAGGCACTTTGGAT
>Ga0209137_1001477_pt1 | contig 22105 bp, 17 predicted proteins | sample SaaInl5LU_22_DNA_FD_184642 | JGI IMG/M metagenome (GOLD analysis project Ga0209137, IMG submission 184642) | Marine microbial communities from expanding oxygen minimum zones in the Saanich Inlet - ESP_105LU_22_DNA (SPAdes) (version 2) | ecosystem: Environmental > Aquatic > Marine > Intertidal...
GCGGCAGCCAAACGTGTGGGCGCGCACGAGATGATTGAGCAGTTGCCTCAAGGCTATGAGACACGCGTGCAGGGTAACGGACAGAACCTATCTGGCGGCCAACGGCAGATGGTCTGTTTAGCCCGTGCAATCTATGGCAAACCGAGCCTTGTGGTGTTGGATGAGCCAAGCTCGATGCTCGATGGGCGTGAGGCTGCAAAGGTGGGTTTGCTGCTGGAACAGCTAAAGTCCGAGGGGGTAACTACCCTTGTCATTTCGCATGATCAACGCCTACTACGATACACCTCTACTCAGCTAGAGCTTACGGGTGGTCAGGTACGCAGGCTGGATAGCGGTACCGCGGCACCAGTACAGCAGCCAAGCCTTGATGCGGATGCTGAGCCGGCAAGTGAGGAGATAGATAATGTCTAATATTTTAGAGCGCTCTCTCAAAAGAGAACTTCTTTACGGCTGGGTTGTATTGCTGGTGGGTGTTCTTGGGTTGGGTGTTTGGACCTTCAAAACAGACATTTCCCAGGCAGCCTTGGCGACAGGTTTGTTGGAGCCCGCTCAAGGTAGCTTAATGGTGCAGCACAAACGTGGTGGTGTGGTGCGAGAGGTGCATGTCAGTGCTGGCGACCAAGTGCGTGAAGGTGATCCGTTAGTCAGCCTGATTAGCGATGATATTGAGGCTGAGCTCAAACGGCTAGATAACAAGCTGATTCAAGCGCGGGCAAAACAGCATCGCCTGATGTTGGAGTTTGAAGACCTTCCCTGGAGTACACCGCTTGATCTGGATCACCAACAGGGGCGGATCGCTCTATCTGTCCAGCGTCAGATATTTCAAGCGGGCGAAACAGCGTACTTGGTAGAGCAGGATATTTTGAAATCTAAGCTGTCTGAGCTGGCAGAGGAGCGTGTTGGTTTAGAGCGTGAGCTCGAAGGCTTCCAGAAGCAGTTGGCAATCGTTTCAGAGAGGTTACGCAAAATTGAGAAGCTTGCCGCTAAACGCCTAGTAAGCCAGACCGATCAATTGAATCTGAGCGGGCGTGAGGCAGATCTATTGGCACGTATAGGCACTCTGCGAGCGTCTATTGCCCGTGTGGATCAGCGCCGTGCCGAGGCAGAGCTCCGCTTGGAGATGCAGGGACGGGATCGTATCGAGGCGCTTTCCGTTGAAATGAGCGAACAGCAACTGGTGGTAGAGGAGCTGTTTGATCAGATCAAACTGACGGATATACGCCGCAAAGAGTCGGTACTGTACGCCAAGCACTCTGGACTAGTGACAGATCTCTCGGTGACTGGCCGAGGGGAGGTAATAGCGCCGGGGCAAGCCATTATGCGCTTGGTGCCCGAGGGTGATGATTTAATCATTACGGGACGCATTAAGCCGGATGATATCGAGTTGATGTTACCCGGCAGCCCGGTAGATGTGCGGTTTAGCGCTTATTCGCTACGTGGCCAGATTCCAATCCGTGGAACTTTGAAACTTGTTTCTGCCGACCTGGTGCAGTCGCCTGACGGTAGCGGCTACTACGAGATTGAGGTGGTGATGGAGAACGAATCGCTAGTTGAAAGTCAGCTCAAGCTCTATCCGGGGATGCAGGCTCAGTTAACTATCAAAGGTGATGAGCAACCCGTTTGGCGTTACCTATTTGGGCCTTTGGTTGATTCCTTTGGGAGGGCTATGCGTGAGGCTTAATCTATTCAAACGGTCTGAGGCGAAAGCTCCCCTAATTGATGGCGTGGCTCGTATCCGAATTGACGAGAAACGCTTGAGTGCGGCTAATGTTGATGCTCTGAAAGAGAAGCTGCTTCCGCTGATAGCCAATAAGAAAAATGCTGTTTTGGAGTGTGATCAACTCACTTTTATTGACTCTTCAGGGTTGGGTTTTCTGGTGAGTCTACGTAAATCAATGCTCGTACCACAAATGCTTGTGCTTGAAGGTATCGCTGACCCAACCTTGGTAGAGCTCATTAAATTGACTCGCATGGATCAGATCTTTCTCCTGTCCACATCGGCCACCGAAACCGCAAAACTTCTGAACAAATAATAGGTCCTTTGATTTTCGCAATTTGCAATTCATCTAGCCGTTTTCGCATTTTGCACAGGCTTTATGGGTCTCTAGATAATTACAAGTATCTGATAAATATATATAAAAATTTCATGGCATTTATCTTGCTTTATCAGGGAAACTTCTTTTGCAGGGAATCATAGACTGTGGCAGACCTAATAGGTACAACCGATTCAGAGCTTCTCTCCGGAACTGATCGCAGGGATGAGCTACTTGGAGACAATGGTAACGATACTCTAAGCGGAGGCTCAGGTTCAGACACTCTCGTTTCTGGTGATGGCAGCGATCTGGTTTATGGCGGTTCAGGAAGCGATGTTATAGACACCACCGGATCAACAGACGATGGTGCTGACTCGATCGCCGGAAATGCGGGTCGCGATACGATTCAAGCGGGCGGTGGGGCTGATATCATCTACGGTGATGGTGCCGATATGACCGTTACCGCAGAGTACTTGGCTGAGGTTGAGTCACAAACACAGGCGCTGCAAGACGAGTTGTCAGCTACAGAGGACGAGCTAGACTCGCTCCAGCTATCACTCGGCGACCTAAGTCTGCAACTTGATGCTTCTGAAGCGCTTTCGAGCCAGCTTGACGCCGCGATTCTACAAGAGACTGCCGATTTGCAGGCGGCAACAGCTGAAGTGACGTCGTTCGCTGAGGTCACAAATGCAGCTCAAGCAGCAGCCGACGCTATTGTGGCAGATCTGGAAGCTGAAGCTTCTAAAATTCAGCAGATTCAGAGCAATTTAGATGAGCTTGGTTTGTCCCAGGAAGCTGCTCAGCAATCTTTAGATCAGCTGAACTTAGATCAGTTAGATGCCCAGCAATCTTTGAGCATGTTAATTGCTGAAGGGGGCGTTTTCGAACAGCAGCTGGCGGACCTCAATGCTCAACTTACTAGTCTACAAGCCGACGTGGACCTCAACCTTGCCACACAGGCTGACCTGCAATCTCAACTGTCTGACCCAGATGCTAATACGCGGACAATTGAGCGTCAGCTCTCTAATCTCGAGGCAGATGCGCTGGACCTTCAAGGGCAAATAAATCAAACAACAGCCGACATTCAGTCTGTTGAGACTGATTTGGCGACGAACGCCGAACAAGTTACTGCTCAAAATGGCATATTAGCCCATATTTCGGGTGACCTCTCCGAGGCTGAGTCTGTTGTTGATGATCTTACCTCACAAGAGGCAACGCTCAATGTTCAGCTGGATACGGCGGTTGCCGAGCAAACCGCCCTTCAGGCTCAGTTCGATGACGCTAATGCCAATACTGCGGCTCTGCAAGTGCAGATGGGAGAGCTAACTACTGAAGTCGCTACACAACAATCGGAGCTTAATGCCGCTGTTGATGCCAAGGCTGCTAACGACCTGACTATATCGCAGCTGGAAGCTGAGATCTTGAGTACAGAGGGCGGAATAACCGAAACCCAGGCGAGTATTGATACGCTGGGCGTCCAGATTGAAGAATCTTTGTTACTTGAGGCATCAATTCAGGCAGAACTTGAGGCCGGAATCGCGGCTGATGGCAGTACAGAGGCTGATGCGCCGTCGACTGGAAAATCAGGACTGGAGAGCGATAGCATCTCCGCAGGCGCTGGAGACGACACTGTCTACGGTGGAGCTGGCGAGGATACTATCAACGGTGAGGCTGGTAACGACCTGCTATCGGGCGATGCAAACAATGATTTGATCGATGGTGGAGACGGCTCAGATACGCTCTCAGGTGGTGAAGGCTATGACGTGTTGTTGGGACAGGCCGGAAACGACGTGTTAAGTGGGGGGCTTCACAACGATACGCTGGATGGTGGTCTGGGGGATGACTCTCTGGCTGGCGATGAAGGCCATGACTCTTTGCTTGGCGGGGAAGGTAATGACGTTCTCTTGGGCGGCGCCGGATACGATGTTCTTGAGGGAGGTGCCGGTGATGACCAGCTATTTGGTGGCCTGGACAATGATACGCTCCTTGGAGGCGATGGTGCTGATTCATTAGAGGGTGAACAGGGGCACGACTCACTCTATGGCGGGTTGGGTTCTGATACCCTCGTTGGTGGAGATGGCGCTGATCAATTGTTTGGCGACGCTGACAACGACTTGCTGTCTGGTGGTGCCTCGAGCGACTCTCTTTATGGTGGCGCAGGTAGCGACACGTTGCTCGGCGGCGATGGTTATGATCGTCTCTACGGCGGTGAAGGTAACGACTCTCTAGATGGTGGCCTCCTTGCCGACCGGCTCTACGGTGATGGAGGCGACGACACTCTTGATGGCAGCTATGGACGTGACCTAGTGTACGGCGGACTCGGAAACGATAGCTTGGCCGGTGGTAGTGGTGAGGACAAGCTTTATGGAGAGTTAGGTAACGACGTTTTAGCGGGTGGAGATGACCGGGACACGCTCTCTGCTGGTGATGGTGCCGATACGCTCTATGGTGATGCAGGGATTGATTCCTTGAAAGGAGGTCTCGGAGACGACGCGCTATATGGCGGTTTGGATGATGACGTTATCCGAGGTGAAGAGGGTGCAGATTATCTCGATGGCGGCGAAGGGGCTGATGTCTTAAGGGGCGGTGCGGGTGCCGATACTCTCCAAGGCGCTTCTGGCGATGATCGGCTTTATGGCAATGATGATGACGACGTTATCTTGGGAGGAGATGGCAGTGATACGCTTTACGGTGGTCAGGGTGACGACTCCCTAGAGGGCGGACTCGCAGATGACATCTTGCGAGGGAACGACGGCTTTGACACTCTCGCTGGGGATGCCGGTCTCGACACATTGCTTGGTGGTGTTGGTGACGACTCCCTTGCAGGTGGGGATGATGACGATTTACTTCATGGCCAACAGGGTAACGATACCCTACTAGGTGATGCTGGGAATGACTATCTCTCGGGGAATACGGGTGATGACCTGCTGGATGGGGGCGAAGGAGTTGATTCGCTATACGGTGGAACCGGCATGGATACCCTTATTGGGGGGGCGGGTGATGACTTCATGCATGGCCAATCTGACAACGATTCTTTAGATGGTGGCTCGGGTAGCGACTATGTCTCTGGTAACGAGGGAGATGACACCGTTCTCGGTGGAGCTGGTATCGATACGGTTCTCGGTGGCTCCGGTAACGATTCCCTTCGCGGCGGTGAGGGAGTCGACCAGGTTTTCGGTGATTCTGGTAACGACCAGGTATACGGCGATGCCGGGGCTGATTTTCTATACGGTCAAGAGGGAGACGACCTTCTCAGTGGCGGTGAAGACGATGACACACTCTCCGGTGGAAGCGGTATGGACACGCTCTATGGTGGTCTGGGAGCTGACTCAATCAAAGCTGGTTCTCATGAAGATATAGTATTTGGTGAAGAGGGCGATGATTGGATTAATGGCGAAGGCGGCGCAGATCAGATTGATGCCGGCGTTGGTAACGATACAGTCCTAGGTGGTACTGGCGCCGATACAATTGTTGCTGCTGCCGGTGATGATCGTGTTTACGGCGAGTCAGGTGACGATTCGATTACTTCAGGCGAAGGCCAAGATGAGGTCCATGGCGGCTCCGGTAATGATCTGGTTATTGATGTTTCAGGTGCTGATACTGTTTATGCCGGAAGCGGCGATGACTGGGTAGATGCCGGAGACGAAACTGACCTTAACGATGATTACGTTGAAGGTAATAGCGGTGCCGATTATCTGTCGAGTGGCGCTGGCCATGATGAAGTTTACGGTGATGATCGAGTGCTTTACTACAAGGGTCTTAAAGATGACCCGGAAGATCAAACCCGCTGGAACGACACAATCAATACCGGCAGCGGTGATGATCGCGTTTGGGGAGGTTGGGGTAATGATGAGATCGATGGTGGCACCGGGCATGACTACATTCGTGGTGAATCGGCAAATGATTCAGTTATCGCGGGTGAAGGTAATGACGAAATCTGGGGTGACAACGGTGATGATCAAGTAAACGGTGGTGAAGGCGATGACACTATCGAAGGTGGCATCGGAGTTGATCAGCTGTTTGGGGGTGCGGGCTCGGATCTTGTTCACGGTGGTTGGGATTCCGACCTGATCTACGGTGGGGATGGTGCTGATAGTTTATACGGAGATGAGGGAGATGATCAGCTTTTCGGGGGTGAAGGCGATGACCTTGTTTCAGGCGGCTCGGGGACAAACTCGGTGTATGGTGATGCGGGCAACGACACGCTCATTGGGGGGGCTTTAAACGATTCGCTTATTGGCGGGTCTGGTCAAGATATGCTGATCGGAGCAGAAGGTAATGATTATCTCGAGGGCGGTGCAGAGAGCGATTGGTTAAACGCCGGAGCCGGAGAAGATGTATTGCTGGGTGGAGAGGGTGATGACTATCTGAACGGCAGCGCCGGTAACGATCAGTTGGATGGTGGAGATGGCCTTGACACACTCTTTGGTGGTTACGGCAGTGATAGTCTGTTAGGCGGCCTGGGCATTGATCAGCTCTGGGGTGGGTCTGGGCAGGACACGATCGACGGTGGCGAGGGTGACGATCTTATTGATGCCGGAACTGGAGACGATGTGATTTTCGGAGGGCAGGATAACGATTACATTAGTGGTGGAGACGGCCTTGATCGACTGGATGCCGGTGATGGTAATGACGTTCTCGTCGGTGGCTCCGGAAATGATACTCTGACCGGAGGGCTTGGCGCTGACCGGTTTATATTTGATATGGCATTTTCGCAAGGTGCTGATGTGATCCTAGATTTTGAAGCCGGTATAGATAGTCTAGACTTCATTCATGCTGGAGGTGCCGTCTACAACGATGTAAGTTTCGTTCGCAATGGTAGTTCGTTAAACCTAGCGGTCGGTGATATCAGCCTTGAATTGCGCGGGATTTCAGACGAACTAATTGACGCGAGCGATATAAACTTTACGGTATAGCACGCTCTAAAACGACCCTTTCAAGGGAGGCTAGCGTGCCTCCTTTTTTTATGGCATGCATCTTGCTTGTTCTGTCGTGTGTTTATGCCGGTTAGAACAACATGAAAGATAGTGGTGAGATATTTGCCCAGTTTACCCTCAGCAGGATAAAGGCCTCTCTCAAGGATGAGCCTTTAACCACTGTTCAACTTGATCAGATCCATAAGGTATTGGTTGCCAGCGAACGGTCGCAGCAGCACTCTGTAGATCTCCGCCTGTATTTACCAGCTGTTTATCGGAGTTATTACATTTTACTGTTTGCAGGCCGTGATCGACGCAAAAGTTCAATCGAGTTAAATCGGCTTCGACTGTTCCGTACGTCACACTTTGCGTTAAGAGCAATAACAATTTTTACTCTAATTCTGGGTTCCTTCGTTTTTGCATCGCTGGCTTTTTGGGGCTTATATCGGTTGAAAAGCGCGTTAGGTATCGATCTTGTTCCTGGATTCCACCTGAGTGATTGGATCTCTGAATATGCTGGCGATATTTTTGGAGAGTCGAAATGATTAGGTCTTATATAGCAGGATTAGGCATAGCCCTGCTCGCAGGCTGCTCTTCAATGGAGCGGTTGGTTGATGTTCCTACGAAAAGTTCTGCTACGCGAGTTGATTCCTATCAAATCGAAACTCACAAGCGTTCGTTACACCTTTTCGAGCCGGTTTCAGTTGGGGAGATTGCGGAGAAACAGAAGCTTCAGCCCCGGCTCGAAAACTTACTAGTCCTTGTTGACGATGCGACTGCTGAGGGCCTCTATCGTGGTATCCCAAAAGGTATATACCTCTATGAGATATTCCGTCGGTTTAACTCAACTATGCCTCATCTTCCGTTGACGGGCGGTGCTTTTCGGCTGGGTGTTGGAACGGCAGGTAGCTTAGTCGCCAAGCCTTATCTGCCTCTACATATACAACATGATCTGGACAATCAGATACCTTTAGAAGAGGTAGGTAGTTCAGAATTAGTAGACGGTATAGATAAAATGACAGAGCTCGCGAGCACCTTAAAGGGGCGAGTTGGTCTGGTAATTCTTACCGATTGGATAAACCTTGGAGAGGAAGAGTTAGAGGCAATAGCTCGTTTCCGACAGCGGGGAGAGTCGCAGGTGGGCTTCAATGTGCTGCCCGATCTAGCCCCGTGGGCCGGAAGCGAAAACCCTTTCTGTGTTTTTGCCATTGGTGTTGGAAACTCTCTTTCGCGAACTAAGTTTGACCAGGTTGATACCTGTGGTTTTTCTGCTGCAGCTGACAAAATCGCCCAGCCGCGTGATATGGCCTACTTTGTGCAAAAGATGTTCTACACAACACCACTCGATAGTGACTACGACGGCATCTACGACTACAAAGATAAATGCCCAAATACACCAAAAGATCGGTTGATAGATGAGCAGGGCTGTTTGCGATTTAGCGACGGAGGGCATGGCTAATGCCATTTATAAATAGATGGAATGTTGGACTTGTTGCAGGTCACATATTTGCAGCGGCTTCTCTCCCTATCTTGGCTGCAGATGTGAGAATGGGAGTTCCTTATGCGGAAGATGTGCAGCGCCAACAAGCGATTAGCGCGGCATCTTCTCTTGGAAATGATGCTCCTTTAGATGTGCCTGAACCGCTTGTAGCTCCTTTCGTTAACCCGCAGCTTCAGAGTCTTGTAATACCCTCTGAGATAGAGCGCCAGGTCGAGAAAAAATTAGCGCCGGTTACGCTAGAAGAGCAGATACAGAATCAAGGTTTGACCACTGACCTTGAGCAATTTGGCTACAATATTTTCACTTCATTACCAACAACCTTTGCTCCGGTCGAGGGTATCCCTGTGCCTCCAGACTACATGATTGGTCCGGGAGATGGCTTTATTCTGCAGATCTTCAGTGCAACTGATATTCAGTACAATCTGGTGGTCAATCGGGAAGGAAAACTGTTGATCCCGGAAGTCGGTCCCATTCAGGTTGCTGGACTGACCTTTGAAGAGACGAAACTGCTGATAGATCGTACCTTGTCGAGCTCGCGAATGGGCGTGAAGACAGTGCTGACCCTGTCAAACCTGCAAACAATCCAGGTTATGTTGGTCGGAGAGGTTATTCAGCCAGGCTCTTACGTGGTGAGTGGGCTCTCTACATTGCTGAATACTTTGATAACTGCCGGAGGAGTCAAACGCACAGGTTCCCTGCGTAATATTCAGGTTAAACGTGCGGGCAAGACTGTTGCCGAGTTTGATTTGTATAAGTTGCTACTTGAGGGTGATACGACTGACAATATAAGCCTGAGGCAAGGGGATGTAGTATTCATACCACCGATTGGCTCGGTAGTGAGTGTGGCCGGAGAAGTTTTACGTCCAGCTATTTATGAGATTGCTGAAGAGGAGAGCGTGGCTGACGTAGTGAGACTCGCTGGGGGGGCGCTGGCAACTGCTGCGTTGGAAAAAACACAAGTAGAGCGTATCCAGTCGTCCGGCAATTACACCTTGATTCAGACTGGATTGGCTGATGAACGCGCATTGACTCCCATCAAAAATGGCGATTTCGTCCGTGTTTACCCTGTTTTGAATCAGATGAATTCGGTCGCCCTACTGAAGGGTAATGTCCTAACACCTGGCGGTTACGAGTGGCAGCCTGATATGCGAGTCTCGGACCTCATTGGAGACCGTGCGACTTTAAGACAGGGTACAGATTTTTCTGTAGCCCTGATTGAACGGGAAAATCCTGTTACCAAACGATCAGAGGCTATATACGTTAATCTAGCGGCCGCTTTAGATCGACCGGGCTCGGCATATGATCTAAGCCTGCAGCCCCGTGACCGGCTGACGGTATTTGATGTTTCCAGTGATCGTGCCAAGCGTGTCTCTGACTTAGTCGATAAGCTGCGGGCACAAAGTTTAGCGGGCGAGTTGCCTGATATATATTCGGTTAAAGGAGCGGTAAAACACAGTGGGGATTTCCCGCTGGCCCAGGGTACTCGGCTACTAGATGCACTTACCTATGTTGGTGGTCTTAAACCAGATATCGACCGCGAGTATGTACTTTTGGTTCGCTCAGACCCCTCCGATGGTTCGGTAGAGTTTATTAATCTTAGCCTCAAGAGTGCGCTCGAGAACTCAAAAGGCGATCACAACCCCTATATTAAATCTAGTGATCGGATCTATGTGTTTGATCAACGCATAGATCGTTCAGAGTTGATTGCTGACGACCTTTATCGTTTGGCTAAACAGGCTAGCGCCGTAGATGAACCGAAGATAGTCGAAGTTTCAGGATCGGTACGCTTTCAAGGACGATATCCTTTGACCCCTGGTATGCGCACTGCAGATTTAGTCATGGCCGCAGGTGGAATGACTCAGGACAGTTTTGGCGCTGCGGCAACGCTCTCCCGTCAAATCGAGCTAGAGGGGGAATTTGTGCGCACTGAGGTGATCGATGTGTCGTTGAATAGTCGCGATCCGATGCTCAATGGGATTGATACTATCCTAGAGCCGCGAGATCACTTGGTTATTCGTCAGAAGCCACAGTGGATCGACGCGCCGCGCACCGTCACTGTTACAGGGGAAGTACTCTACCCGGGTGATTATAAAGTTGAGAAAGGGGAGACTCTTTGCAGCGTGATTCAGAAAGTGGGCGGTTTTACTGAAGATGCTTACCTTTTTGGCACCGTGTTTACTAGGGAGAGTGTCAGAAGGCGGGAGCAGGATGCGCTGGATCGCATCTACCGTCAGATTGATGACCTTCTTGCAGACGTACACCTTTCTCCGGGTATAAACAAGGATAATAAGCTACCCGTAAACCAATCGACCGCTGATACTTTTAAGGTCATTCAGCAGCTAAAACCTGAAAAAGCGGCTGGAAGAATGGTGATAGATATGGAACGGGCTGTCGCCCAGTGTGATGAGTCCGTGGATATAGTTCTTGAAGATGGCGACTCGATATTTGTTCCGCCGTTCCAGCAGGAAGTGAGCGTTGTTGGGCAGGTCTATTTCCCAGCGTCACATCAATTTAACAGTGAGCGAGGAGCCCTTGATTACATCAATCTTAGTGGCGGTACTAAAGAGCTAGCGCAGCGAGAGCATGTCTACATTGTGCAAGCAAACGGGGAAGTGATGACTGTTCGCTCTATGGCGAGCAGTTGGGGCTGGCTATTAGCCCCGTCGAACACAAGTGTGACTCCGGGTTCTACTATTTACGTTCCGTTGAGTGTTGATCGGATCAATGGCCGCGAATTCGCTCAGTCTTGGGTGGATCTGGTTTATAAGCTGACGCTCTCTGCAGCTAGTATAGATTTCCTTTTTGGTAACTAATATGCAGAGTAGCTCAGACAATTCCCAGCTGGATACTCAGCCACCTTTAAACCTTGATCAAGAGGTTGATCTGTTTGAGTATTTACACGCGTTGCTCTCGGCTAAATACCGTATATTAATTGTGGCAGTTATCGGCGCCATCGCGGTTTTTGGCTACTCGAAAACAATAGAAGATACGTTTTCGTCAACCGCTCTGGTTGCTATCAATATCAATTCAGAGCCCGGTGGCGTCGCGCCAAAGAACTATCGAGCAGGCGATTCACTCAGCCTTATTGAATATGATCTGGTGATCAACTCTGCTGCAGACAACGAACAACAGCGTTTACTGGCACGTATGAAAAGTGCTGCCTTTACTGAGCTCTTCATCACCGAGAACGACCTGACTAAGTATATCTACAGTGATAAATGGGATCCGGTCGCGGAAACCTGGATCGAGGAATTTAAACCTTCGATGACTGACGCAGTGATGTACTTTAAGTCGAAGATGCGTTCTGTAGCAATTGATGAAAAGACTAAGCTTCTGCAGGTTAATTTTGTCACGCGAGATCCTCGTCTCTCTGCCAATTTGGCAAACAAATTTTTCAAACGCTTCAACCGATACATACAAGAGATGGAAGCTGCTGAAATTGCAGAACAGCGCAAGTTCCTCGAGTCGCGACTGGAGGCGACATCTAATTTGGAAATACAGCGCTCTATCTACCGCATGCTTGAGACTCAGTTAGCGAGTGAGGCTCTGATTTTCGCCAGAAATAGTTACCCTTTAGAGGAAATTCAGCCGGCATTACCTCCACAATTTAAGTCATCCCCTCAGCGAAAAACTTGGGCTATCTTGTCGTTTGTTGGGATAGTTTTCGCTGGCGTTGTCGTCGTGTTAACCCGCGTAGTTATCGCTAAAATATCCGGTGCTTTGAAAGCATACGGCAACAACTCTTTAAGCAATGGGTCATTAAAAAGTGGCAGGACGGCTGCATTGCAAAACAGGGCAGTCGAATCTAAGGTTGAAGAATCTTTTCCGAAAGCAGACCCCTTAACAACACCGAAAGTAATGCCAAGTTCATCAGATAGTTCAGAAAAGGTTTCCTCTCGCGCTGAATTAGATGAATGGCTTGATTAACGCACTTAAGTTTAGTTCGTTCCACCTCTCTCAAAAATGCATTGTTGGCACAGTATGTGCTGATCAATTGTAATATATCGTTGGGAGTCAAATGGTGCGGTTTTTCGACTTAATAAATTCTAATTGGATCGATCCGAAAAGGTCTTCGGGGCACTATACGGATTCCGTTCCTTTCCCTCATATCATAATGGATGAATTCCTAACCCAGTCAGCGCTCTCTGGGCTTCAAGATGGCGATGTTGAAGTTCAGAGTGCTTTTGGGAGTGTAGAGATACTTGAGTACCTTCAGATTCTTACAGGCAAAGAGCGCCGACTACTCGCAGACCCTTACTCGCTCCGTGATAGCCAGTTCGAACTCCTAAAGCAGGAGCCCATTCATACCGATTATTCAAAGCACCTTTCCTTTAACCTCGATCGCCGACTCAATTTGCTCCTATTCGCCAATTCGGCTCCCGAAGCAGGCAGAGTTGGAGTTGAACTCTATGGTAAGACGGAGTCGCGCTTTATCGAAGCGAAGTCCAACCGTTGCCTAATCTTTGACACGACCGATTTCTCTCCTCATTCAGTAGTTGCAGAGACCGGAATGGGCTCAAGTGTTCGGGTTCTAAATATCTATTTTTATTCCTGCGGTCGCCCCATGTCTGAACTTTTTGAATCTGTAGCGCCGGTAGTGGGCGACGACGATGGCCGCCTGCCATCAATCAAAGATAGTGCCAAAAAACTGATCAAACAGTGGGTTCCGCCCATCGTATTCGGTCGCAAGACTGTTGAAACCAAACGGGTTACTGGGAGAGATTAGGGCTATGAAGGCTATCTTTGGCTCTTTAGGCGTCCGAATGACCGGCTTAGCCTTGAGTTTCTATCTCAACGTCCACTTCGCTGCACGTATTAGCCAAGCTGACCTGGGGGACTACTACACATTAACTCAACTACTGCTGTTACTGTCGGTATTCTACCGATATGGCCTCGATATGGTATTGATTAAGTACGGCAGAGTGATGCGTTCTACACGGCTTTTAGAGACCCTCAAAAATCTATATCGCAGTGCAACAGTTACGCTGGCGGTGGGAACGCTACTCCTAGCAGGTTTAATACCAGTAGTTAAAAACTATATTGCCATCGAGGTGATCTTCTTTGCTGCAATCTCAGTGATGCCATTCGCATTTTCCCACCTCGTAGCGGAGTATCTCAAAGCGAGAGACTCGCAGAATAAGGCCGCTGCAATACAAAGCGTGATTATCCCTGCAACCACGCTACTGATATTTGAGCTTTTTGGTTTTGGGGTTTATGGGGCTTATCTCAGCGGAGTGATCATAGCTGCAGTCGCCGCTGCGGTCTGGTTATTTGAAAGCGTTAAAAGGCATGGCACTGTTGCGAAACCAACCAGAGATACGTTCGAGGAAATAAGTGAATCCCGCGGTATTTTTTTCACCGTTGCGGTCTTGAATGTCGTGATGGCGACTGCCGATACTCTCTGTTTGGCACTATTGACCGGAAGCGATGAAGTCGGATTGTACGGGGTAGCGAGCCGTATCGCTTTGCTCTCTTCAATAGTCTTAGTTGCCGTTAACGGAGTAATGGGCCCGAGGTTTTCCGAATATTGGGTTGGGGGGGATGTTTCCTCACTGAAGTCAGAATTCGTAAAAACCTCATTGATAATGACCGCGCTCGCCCTCTTGATACTCGTGCTGACGGCAGGGTTCGGCCAGTTTTTCTTGAAGATATTCTTCGGCTCTGATTACGTGGAGAGTTACGACACGCTGCTAATTTTGACAGTTGGCCAACTGATTACTCTATCTACAGGTCCTGTCGCTTATGGTCTGATGATGACCAAAAACTCCGCACTACATCGCCGCTCGCTTTACTTTGCCGTGTCTAGCAATCTGATACTTAACATCCTGTTTATACCGATTTATGGGGCAAGTGGTGCGGCCTTTGCGACGGCTATGAGCTTAGTGTTGAAGAATGGGTATAGCTTTTTTGTTTTCTGGAACTTTCTACGCGTGGAGGCGTCTGCTCGTGAACTTGCAAACTAATTCTGAACTGCATCTACTGATCATTTGGCAGAATGCTCGATACCGTCAAACGGAACTTCTGCAAGAGGTCGCTAAGGCGGTATCTATCGTTGATGTAATAGAGATGCATTGGTCGGAGGAGCTTTTCTCTGAGAATATGACCCGTTTTTATGGGCAGAAACTACCCAGTCAATCGCATAAAGAGAAACACTGTGGTCGCGGTCCATTTTTGCTGGTTATTTGCCGAGACGAAAAACCTAAGTATCTCGAGCGTGACACAATTTCTCGTGCAATCGAGACCGTTAATGTGAACATGTTCGATCTGAAGTCAAAGCTTCGCAGAATGAGTGGTGGCGGACACCGAATTCACGCAACGAATGATCCGATCGAGACGGCACACGACTTAGCATTGCTGCTTGGACTACCTGTTTCAGAGTACCTCAAAAATCGTCTGCGGAATTGGAACGGACAGATTCGAATTTTGCATCAAGACTTGGCTGGAGCTGCCGGATGGCAATCAGCAGAACAGATGTTCTCTATTTTGAATGAATGCATCAATTATGCGGTTCTGCGAAACTACCAAGGTTTTCCTCGCAAGCTAACCCTTGAGGGGCATGAAGATGTGGATTTCATTACTGACGATTATCAGAACTTTATATTTCTGGTGAATGGACGCAAGGTCACTCGTGAAAAGTATCGCGTGCAACACGAAATTAGCATTAACGGGCAGCAAACGTTCGTTGACGTTCGCCATACTCAGGATGGTTACTATGATCCGCGTTGGGCCGCGCAGTTGCTGAAGAACCGAAAGCTTTGGAATGGATTGTTCATCGCTTCTGGGGAGTCCTATGACTACTCCTTGGTTTATCACGCACTGGTTCATAAATGGCGGATATCCGATGACTATCTGGAGTTTATGTTTGAGCTTTTCGGGACAAAGGACTTAAATGCAATTCGTCGGGAGCTCGAGCGATATATGTCTGAGAGAGCCTATCGCTATACAGAGCCGAAGGATTTGAGCGTCGGTTTCAACGGACAAAGGTGGAGTATTAAACGGCAAATTAATGAGTTGCTCATGAAGTTTTCTCGCCTGAAACAACGCGTGGTTCCTGCATGAAAAGATTCTTCGCTCGCGCTAGATGGTGGATAGAGCGCCATTCATTCTACACTTTGGATCGTATCATCACGTTCGTACGAATGCTGATCGGATTTCCGGAACTATGGTTACATTTGAGGTTTAACGGCTATCGAAAAATCGAACTGTTTCAGGTTGCGTCATGGCATCACTCCTGTCGATATCTTTTAGCTGAACGCGATGGTCAAAAAGTGTTCATCAAATTGGGGCGAAGTTTTCTGATTCACAATGAGGTTGTGGCCGGTGAAAAACTACAGATCTCTAAACCCGATATGATCCCTCGGGTTCTGGATTACCGGCTGTCATCAGTATTGTCGTCTTACGTATGCATAGAATTTCTGACTGATTACTCTCCTATGGAGACAGTCAAAGCACTGCCCCGTCAAACACGAGAGATTCTTCAGAAGAGATTGCTCGAATTTTGTGATGAGTTGGAGCGCCAAGGGATCAAGCATAGAGACATTAAGCCGGCCAATATTTTTATTTCGAATGATCAATCAGACGTCAAAGTAATCGATTTTGCGATGAGTCAAGGGCCCGGTTTTGCTCCTGTTAAATACTCCTTGTTCAATGATTTTATCCTCTGGGATCTCGGGGGCGGCTACAAGTATGCCGAGGATCAGTGGAACGATCGTTTGGCGGTAGAGTTGATCTTGGCAGATAGATTGCTGCCATTTACTAGGGGTGTCGTCTCTAATTAAGTTCGAGAGGACTCCAGGCTGCTGAATCTGTGTTTATAGATACTAGTGAGCGCAAGCCCCAGACAGACCATCGATAACCCTGGCATGAAGATATATTTTGTTTGTAGTATGAATACTATCGTAGTCGATATATAGAAGACGAATAGGGCGAAGAGCAGAGCGTTACTTTCACCAAAGTTTTTTCGGTATCGCCATATCGTGCTGATTGTTCGACTAAGAATTAGATAGCTGATCAGGACGTACAAAATTGCCCCACTAAACCCGTATTTAAAGGTCACGCCAATCATGCCGAGATCTGACGAGTGAAACTTCCACCACAACAGATCTTGCTCCGTCTTCGTTGAATAACTCTGCTGCCCAAAACCGAATATCGGATTCTGTTTAATCACTTCCCAGGCTATTGTGTAAGATTTGTAACGAACTCCGTCAAACTCTGGGTCAAGTGTTGAAAGGTGCTGAAAAAGAATCCTAATCCCGACGGTTGTGACTGCAATGATTATCGGAAGTGCTGCGAAAAACAGCCCAATGCGTGCTTTCTTAGCGAACATGAAGTGGTAAATCATCACTGAGGCCAATAACGAAGCAGAGGCGGTTCTTTGTGAGTTGATAAACCAGATGTAGGCAAGGATACATATAAAAGCGCCCCACGCCAGCTTAACTAGGGGTGAGCGTGCATAAAAGAGTTTGATAGGAGCCACTAGCGTAATAATAAACATGGCAACAGTTGGCGGTCTTAACCTATATCCCCTCCAGGGGTCAAAGGTTACAAGAGAAGATACAGAGTGATCAGGAGAGAAATAAGCTGCCTCCAAGTTCATGCGAAAGTAGTGAACTAGATAAGATATTGCGAGCACGACTAGGGTAGTGACGAACGCTCTCTCGATCTCTTTTACGGTGAGCCCCAATCGATACAGAAAATATAGTGCCGGAGCTATGAAAACGGCAAGAAATTCTCTACAAGCCGCTACGCTAGGAAGCATAGCCACTCCGTTGTTGCTCGAAAAAATATAGGCTGGAAGTACCATTGTGTAGCAGACAAAAACTATCGGAGAGAAGAACCAGAATGACCAGTTTAGGTCCTTATCTCTGACGTTTAGTGCCGCAAGGAAGGCGGAGAAGAAAAATAGTATAAGAGAGAAAAGAATCCCCAACTCTTGAAATCTGTTTGCTAAGAAATATTTACCGCCACCCAGCGTCGCAAAGAAAACGACGCCGATACAGAACAGAACAATACTACGTGTCTTGATGTACATTTAGCTAAAACTGCGCTTTCCAAGGAGCACTTTGAGCAGCATAGCTGCGTTATCTAGGCGTTTTTGACGCACCCGGTTGGCCGCTTGAAGCAGAATGGTCAAATAAACCAGTGGTAGGCGGGCTTTGTAAAACTTCGTCATGTACATCAACCTGGCGCGGGCCGTGTAAAACTCTGCCATAACTGATGGACCGCTATTGAAACTCTTGGAGCCGATGCTGCTGCCCTCTTTGTGGTACACGATCGCATCAGGCGCATAGGTCAGTTGGTATTTCTTTTTGGCTCGGGTAACCCAATCGATCTCCTCGTAGTAGAGGAAGTACGAGTGCTCCATTAGACCGATCTCCTCAAGGTAGATTCGGGGTATCAGCCAAGAGCAGCCCTGTATGGTGTCCAGTGACTTGGCACTGGCATCATGGTCGATGTCGTCAGTGCGCTTGAGGTAACGCCCGACGGTGTCCGAACAGATTCCAGTAAAGCGATTAATTTTGAACCCTCCAAGGGCTTGCACAATCTCTGGATCGTCGTAAAAACATTGAACACTGCCACAGGTATTGGCGATGCCCGCCTCAGTAAGAGCTTTTGAGTGAGCAACCATTTTCGACAGTGCATCTGGCTCAACTACGGTATCGTTATTTAGCAGCCAGCAATAATCTGTTCCTTGATCAAGTGCCCAACGAAGGCCAACATTATTCCCGCCCGCAAAACCTAAATTCCCGCCTGTTTCAAGAAGTACGAGCGGGAAAGTTGGCTGTGCTGGCTTCATATGGTTTTCTGTGTTGGATTCACAAATACGAATATTTTGAATCGGTTTAGCGAATTTGGGTGAGCAAATTTCTCTAATATGAGGATCATCGGACGCAATTGATGCCTCTAAATCTCCCCTTGCCCAGCTTTCGATTTGCTCAAGAGAGTTGTCGGAAGAGTCGTTGTCACAGACGATAACTTGGAAATTTGGGTAATCTAACTTGAACACTGACTCTAAGCATTCGAGCGTGTCGCGCCAGCCATTCCAGTTGAGAATTACGATGTGTACGCGTGGATCGGAGTTCATATGTATTGTTACCTAGAAATAGTGGTCAGACTCGCGATGAACTGTCGACTTCCCATTGATACTTGTGCAGAGATCTAAACTGACGTTTCGCTCGTGTTTTCGCTGTAATAACTAGTGCCAGATAAACTGCTGTGCTTAGGAAATCTCTACTGAGGAGTCTAGAGAGAAAAATACGGGAATAAGCGGGCTTCTCTTTGTCTATGCGCAGCCTCTTTGCATCAATTTCGATATTTCCAAGGTTTGATCTCGTCAAAATTTTTATCAGCGACCACGCATTGCGGGGTGCTGTTACTGTCACTTTGCTCTCAGGTATGTTGGCAAGCTCGTACTCTTCAAACTGTGACCTAACGAAGTGATCATCATTAATAACCTGAGGAAAAGTACCAAAACGTGCGCGGCCCTCTTTATCCAGAATAAAGGTCCCTGTACCAATCACGCCTTCGTCCACATAACTTAGCTGACGGTGAGTTTTGTAATACTGTTTGACGATCCAGCTAGAGCTTGAGGTGTCCATGATTGGCGTGGGTGAGACCAAAAGGTAGCCGGCGTTTTTCATTCCTCTCAACGCATGCTCTACTGCTCCTGGCCATAGCTGAAGATCAGCATCGAGATAAACGACTGGCCAGCGCTTGACGAACTTTTCTGCCTCGTTAAGTGCATTGACCTTTGATGGTGTTTTGAGATCAAGACAGGTGACCGTTGGGTACTCTTGTTCGACGATTTGTGCAGTGTTGTCATGGCAACCATTGCAAGCGACTATTATTGCATCCACACCATCCTGTTGCAGAAGGCTGTCTAGGCAGCGTCTTATTACTTTCGATTCGTTATAGGCTGGAACAATAACCGTTGCCATTTTGCGTCTCCGAAAAATATTCTTCGTTAATGATGATTAGCACATACTGTGCCAACCATGGAGTGTTGATGTTGGTACGTTGCTTGCTAGGACAAGAAGGTGAGCAGAATTGTTTATAGGGAGATGGTCGTGCGTTTTTTCTGGTCCTTATTATTCTTTGCCGGATATGTCATGTTTCTGGGGCCCCCTCGAGCATATGAAATTGCTGAAAAGCAACGAGCGAATAGGGGAGAGTTAGCATCTCAACCCCTGTGGGTAGTGTTATTAGTGGAGGCTATGTTTAGAGGCGTTCTGTTGGTTGGGGTAGCAACGATTGTTGAATCGTTCCTAGGCAAGGCTTGGTATAGTTGGCTAAGAATTGATCAGAGTGTCGCCGTATTGCTGGTAGCAGGATTGATTCACATGTTGGTTTATTATTTGGTGTTCAAGTCCCGGCAGCGACGCCGCAAAGCTATGGTGGGGCGCGTTTACCGCCTGTTGAGGAATATAGGCTACGCTATGACACCTGGGCTGGCCGTGGTGACTATTTTTCTAGCATTTGATCGGCTGAAAGCGACGCCAGATCTGACCGAGGACGATTTGTATACGACGTACGCCGTTACGACGGTTATCTTCCTGGTTATAGGTATGGTTGAGGCACTTTTGGTTAAGCGTCGGCCCTCCGGGCTAGGCAGCGTTGTTTAATAGTAGCCTTATTTTCTCTGCTCTAAACTTGGCGTTAGACCGTTAAGTCTGAGCAGTTTTTCCGCCTCAGGAGAACAATTGGATAGTTCTAGAGCATGTCCACTCCGACTTAGATGTTTTCGCGCAATCATTAGTAATCCAATAAAAGCAGCGTCGCCAGATCGCACTCCAGAGCAATCTACTTTTAGGTTCGATGGCTTAAGAGCACATTCGGTAAGAGCGCTCCTCAATTCTGCTAAGCTCCGTGATGTAAAACTTCCCACTAACTCAACGATGTGATTGTCGCCGCAACGCTTCAAGTCTATGCGCGGTTGCACTTTGTCGACACAGGCCTGGAGGGAACTTGTTCGAATGTGTTTTCGATACGGACGGATATTGCGAAAATAGAGCCGTAAAAATATTTGCCCGTCGTTCAGATATCTCTTGAAAAGAGACCTCTCTTCCCAAATCCGCCAGACCCACTCAAGTCCCGTGTTCTGCATCCACTCAGGTGCACGCGCGACGGTGCCTGCAACAAAGTTAACCACGGCTCCAAGATGACTTATGACTGGTGCACTGAGGCGCTGCTGGTTGTAATCAATCCACTGCTGCCCACGTTTTGCACCAAGAGCTACAAGGACAATATCGGGTTCAGATTCGTTGATTTGGTCGATCACATGTTGTGGGCTCATCTCCGAGATGGTTCCAAAACCTGGACTATAGAAGCCGACAACCTCCATTGCTGAGTCATCTTGTGCGATTTTTTTGAAAGCCTCGGCAGCGACACCGTCTGGGCCGCCAAAAAAGACTACTCTTAGAGGGCGATCAACTTTGCGATATTCGTTTCGCAAGCGATCGAAGACGGATGAGCCAGCTACTCGTTCAGTTAGGGGGATCCCTAAAGCCTTTGCTGCCCAGATTATTGGCATACCATCCGCAATAACCCAGTCTGAATCGATGACTGTTTTACGAAAATCTGGATCGCTCTGCGCGGCGACAACAAAGTTCAGATTGGGTGTAGTCAAGAAACACTTCTGGCGTTTTTCGATACACTCTAGCAGGTGATCATAGGTCGCCTGTTCAGTCGTTGCATCAAACGGCAGACCCATTACGCACCACAGGTCCCGCTGAAAATCGCGCCGGATCGCATCTTCGTCTTGGTAGGGGTCAATACTTATCTTGGTTGCTACGTTCATCTGATACTTCTCAAAAATCAATTAATGGCTCTGACGGTCACGCGTCTGTTTGTCTGCCGGCCATCGTCACTGGTGTTGCTCGCAACGGGAGTGCTCTCACCGAGCCCACGCAGTGCGGTTTGGGTAATAGGTACGCCCATCTGGAGCATCTGCATTTGAGTTGACTTTGCACGCCGGTCTGAAAGGCCGATGTTGTAAACGTCGCTATGATTACTATCGGTATGACCGGTAATCAGGAAGACAGGCATTGTTTGAGGTGGAAAGTTCAGCAGAAAGCTCTGTAGCCTCTCTATGTCTTCGCTACGAACAATTTCACTGTCGTTATCGAAATAGAGAACGACCTCTGGCGTCGAAAGTTCTTCGACAGTAGGAGAGTCCGCATCCGTCTGCTCGAGTTGCTTGAAGAATTTAGGTGATGGGGCGTTGTCGATTGAATGAGAAAAATAGATCTTCTCGACAGTCCTATCCGAAGTCTTTATGCCACTTACACAACCGGTCAACAGCACTAGTGCCATTGAACACGCGAGTAGCATAGTTGCTCTACTCTGACTCATATTTCTATTGAACATCTTCATTTCGACCCACTCAGGGTTTATTTTCATTTAACACTCAGCAAGGACCGTGCCAGTCGTATTGATAACAGTGCTCCACACTTTCCGGCAAAGCGTACTAGGCTATAAAAACAAGCCATGTAGAGAGGAGCAGCGACGCGTGCCCCAAATCTGTATTTTTCCCATCCCAGGTTGTGTCACTTTTCCGGGTATGATCTTCCCGCTGCACGTCTTCGAGCCGCGCTATCGCGACATGATCCAACACTGCTTGAAAACAGACACGCCAGTGGCGATATGCCACACCCGCA
>Ga0209137_1001478_pt1 | contig 22098 bp, 18 predicted proteins | sample SaaInl5LU_22_DNA_FD_184642 | JGI IMG/M metagenome (GOLD analysis project Ga0209137, IMG submission 184642) | Marine microbial communities from expanding oxygen minimum zones in the Saanich Inlet - ESP_105LU_22_DNA (SPAdes) (version 2) | ecosystem: Environmental > Aquatic > Marine > Intertidal...
CACCCAAGTAGTGGGCGATGGCCCCTACAAATTCGAAGCGAATAGCGCCGACATGGCGATTCGCTGCCTGCCACTTTCGCTCTCTATGCATAATGCTGAGCTTCTCGCCTCCGAGACATTAGTGCCGATGATTCATGCCAGCCTGCTGGAGAAGAATCCGATTGTAGAGCCCGAAGATCTTTTGAAACACCCTTTGCTGGCGCACATCACACGGCCTCAGCTATGGATCAGTTTCTTGAAGAATCTCGGTATTACTAATCTGTCCGAACCCTATTACAGGCATGGATTTGAACACTTTTACATGTCTCTAGAGGCCGCGAAATTGAAGCAGGGAATCGCGTTGATACCGGACTTTATGGCGAATGATGCCTTGGCGAGTGGAGAGCTAGTATCGCCGCTCGATATTCACTACCCCAGTGGATATGGCTTCTACTTTTTGACGCCTACCTATCAAGCGCACAACTCCACCATACTGAAGTTTTTAGATTGGTTGAAAACTGAACTCGCGCTGCAATCCGCAAAATAGAGCTTCCTTATCGCGCCGCCTCGGGAGTATATTCGCGCCAAAATTGAGAGAGGGAGTTAGCTCCGATGAGCTCCGTAGTCTACGTCAATGGCGAGCTATTGCCTGAGTCAGAAGCAAAGCTTTCGGTCTTTGATCGAGCCACACTTTTTGGTGATGCGGTATATGAAGTATCTTCTGTAATAAACGGGCAACTCATTGATAATAAATCTCATCTTGAGCGCTTGGATCGTTCGCTAGCGGCGCTCTCTATGCCCAAACCTTGCTCTAATGCAGAGCTGGTTAAGATTCAAGAAACGCTGATAGAGAAGAATGGACTGACTGAAGGTGTTGTATACCTTCAGATCTCTCGCGGCGTCGCTGATCGCGATTTTCTGTTCCCCGAGAAGCCACAACCGTCACTGGTCATGTTTACCCAACGGAAAAATATTCTCGCGTTGGATATCGACCAATCCGCCCTGCGCGTTATAACGCTGCCCGACCTACGGTGGGGGCGACGCGATATCAAAACGGTCGGTCTTTTATACTCGTCAATGGCCAAGACCGAAGCCAAGAAGCAGGGTGCTCAGGATGCCTGGCTGGTTGATGATCAGGGCTACATTACCGAAGCGACCTCAAGTAACGCGTTTATCCTGACTCAACAGAATGAGCTGCTAACGCGCAACACCAGCCATGACATTTTGCACGGCATCACGCGTCAGGCAGTGATCGGGTTGGCTGAGAGTGCAGGATTAACACTGGTCGAGCGTCCGTTCACAACTGAAGAGGTGTATAACGCGAAAGAGGCCTTCTCGACTTCGGCTTCAACCTTCGTTATGCCGGTTGTGGAAATAGATTCCCACCGCATTGGCGATGGCAGTGTGGGACCGATCGCACGGCAATTGCGACAGATATATATCGATACTGCAAGCACTCTGTAGCGAAGCCTGCATGCAAATACTGCACTGTAATAACAGCGCGCGCGTTCTATACTGTTATGAGTGCCACAGAGGAAAGCAGTATGCAGAGCGACGACATGGATAGAGATGAAGCACCACAGAGTGCCGACTCACCTCCAGTTCTGGGCAAAATCCCCGGGCCCGTCGTTGAGGCGATGAGTCTGGTAATGCAGGAAGCTCACAGAGCGGCCGCCGCCGATTTGGAGAGCGCAAAACAAGCCCTTGCTGCCGATCGTGCTGCTTTTGAAGCGCAGCGAGCCGAGCTTGAGTCGAGCTTGAGCAAGGCCAGAGCCGCGGTTGAAGCGGAGAAGGCCGCGCACCAGCAGACTATCGAGAACTCCGAATCTCTGCGCAGCGCGGCGAAGCAGCATAATGACGTTGTCACTAAACTGCAGCAGGAGCGCGATGCGCTGCAGCAGCGCTGCACCCAACTCGAGACCCAAGTCGCTGAACTGAGCGACAAAGGTGCAACTCGAGCGCAAGAGCAGGCGCGTCTTACCGTCGAGCAAAAACATCTCGCATCAGAACTGGCCACCTCTCAAGATAATCTAGCGGCAACCGAGAAGCGTCGACTAGAGACCGCGGACCGACTCAAGAAAGCTCAGCTAGAGATCTACACCCTCAAGGCGGAAGTGGGGGATATGGTGGCGGAACTGAAACGGCTGAAACGCGCGCCGGCTCAATCAGAACCTACTCAAGACTAAGCCTCTCGACGTGCAAATGCTGATAAGGCTTAGCGCTGTTAAAGGCCTTGCGGCTGCTCTGATTTGGGTGGTTTCCGTCACGGTTTACGCCCAAACCGATTCCTGCTTTGAGAGGGCCCTTTTAAAGCTCAATCGACATAGCCTAGTTGTGGAAGTTGCGAGCAGTGAGGCGGCTCTAGAACAGGGGCTTTCATTGCGCTCCAGCCTGCCGGACGACCACGGAATGCTGTTTGTCTTTCAGCATGAGGAGGTGCAGTACTTCGGTATGCACAACACCCACTTCAACCTAGATATCGCCTTTTTTGATCGACATAAACGTTTGGTAGATATCGCCGAACTTACAGCACTGGATGGCCGCACAACCGCTAGTAGAGTGCCTGCACTCTATGCATTGGAAGTAAATACGGGTTGGCTTGAGAGGCATCAAATTCTGGTGGGGCACAGTTTTGCGCTGCTGCCGATACCAGAAGATGCGCAACCGTCTCCTCGGTTTGCAGCGGCAACGAACGAGGTAGCATTGCTAAACTTCTACTTGAATACACCGAAAAATGTAGTCAACTGTTCGAACTGAGCTCTCGCGTCGTCGGGGCTCACTTCCTTGAAGATTACAGGTTGTCCTGGTCTGCGTTGTGCCAACATGCCTAGGCTGCGTCGGGTAACTGTCGCAATTAAGGGGTACCCACCGAGTGTCTGATGATCTCGCATTAGGACCACGGGTTTACCCGCAGCGGTGATTTGTATTCCGCCAAGCGGCATCGGGGCTGAGTACCTAGGGACTTTCACCGGTATCGATGCACCCTCCAGTCGGTAGCCGATGCGACTTACTTCATTTGCCACCACGTAGCTTTGATGTAGGAATTTATATCTCGCCTCTTTACTTGAGTTGTCGTTGTTTCGAAGGATCACTTCACACTCAAGAGGGAGGGTGTAATCGGGTACATAAACCCGGGGCGTCCGTTGATGCGTGCGCTTTGTAAAAGTTGCCTTGTAGGGGATCTTACTATCACCTGTGAAGGGTCCTGCCTCACCGTCAAGGCCGCCAATACCGTCCCGCCGGCTGTGTGAGACGCTTCCCAATCGCTGTTCGATTAAAAATCCACCGCTAACACCCAGGTAACCGAAAACTCCGGATGAAAAGGCCCCGATCTCCAAAATGCTGCCGGTATCTGCAAAATGAGATGACCAGAGCGCGATAGGGTTGTTGTCGAGTCTGATATCGCAGGGTGCACCCGTAACAGAGAACGTGGTTGGTTTCTCAAAACGACACTTAAAGCCTCCGTTACACACCTCAATCAGAGGTGCCTCACAAACGTTGCCAAGCAATTTGTTGGCCCAAGCGCTGGCGTGTGCGTCCATCGGGCCTGCGCTGGCGAGTCCAAATCTGCTGAGGCCTTGACGGCCAAAGTCCTGAATGCTGTGGAGTGGGGAGCTCGCAATAACCGTCAGCATAGCACTTCGCTTTGTGAGTATTCCGCGAAAGATATGGGCGCGAATCGGACTGTTTGTCCTGGTCTCAGTGCCGGGTAGACACCCTTGTGTGTAACTTTCACAAGCTCAAATTTAGTGCGTCCGATAAGGTGCCAGCCACCCGGCGTCTCTTTTGGGTAAATCACTGTTTGGTTTTCTGCTATCGCAACGGAGCCGGGAGGAATGCGCGTCAATGGCACTGCTTTTCGTGGAAGGTGAATCTGCGGAGGCGTTTCAGCTAGGTAGGCAAACCCCGGAGAAAATCCTGTTGCAACCACATTGTAAACTTGGGAAGAGTGCAGCCTGATAATTTCGTCAATCGGGAGAGACAACGACTTGCTGAGCGCTTCTAAGTCTGGTGAACACTGCGGAGCGTAACAGGTTGGGATTAGGATTTCATCGCCTGAGCGGCCAGTACCTTGGTCTTCAGAGGCTGATAGGATGCCATAAATTTCCTCAGAAACACCACGGTGGGTTATCAATAACGGTTGATACTGCACAAGCAAAGAGCCAAACCCAACTCGGAAGTCGATTAACCAAGATGGCCAGCTCTCGATCCATCGCTTCTCTATGCGTTGGGCGCGATCAACGCTCTGTGCACTGATTGGTTCGCCAAGGCGAAATACACTCGTATCCTCGCTTACAACTTCAGCTAGCGAAAGCCTGTGGTCAATATCCATCAAATGATCTCTTCCCTAACGATTGGCCAGTTTTTCGGGAAGGTAAAGCGCAATATCCGGTATCAAGATCAGCAAGATAATCATGAGTGCCATAACGAGAACGTATGGTGCTGCACCGATCATGACTTCGGCTAACTTTCCCTCTTTGCGCGCGCTTTGCACCACATAAAGGTTGAGTCCGACAGGCGGAGTGATGAGCGCCATTTCAACTAAGACAATCATCAGTATGCCAAACCAGATCACGTTGAAATCAAGCGCGATAATTAGCGGAACAACGATCGGAATAGTAACGACCATCAGTGAAAGAGTTTCGATGAACATGCCCAATACGATGTACATCAAGATTATCACTGCGAGAGTACCGTACGTGCTGAGTCCTAAGCCTGTAAAGAAACTGTCTAGTTTCTGGCCTAAACCAGCGGACGCCAAAGTAAAGTTTAAGAAGGAAGCTCCTAGAATAATAAGCATGATCATAGACGTCACTTTAATCGTACCGATCACGCTTTCATGCAGGATGCTTCTAGAGATTTCGCCAAAACTTGCAGCAATTACCACGGCGCCAAAGACACCAACTGCAGCAGCTTCTGTTGGCGTTGCTATACCCAAGTAGATAGATCCTACAATCGCTGCGAATAGCAGAAGAATGGGAAGCAGAGCAAACACAGCTCTGATCCGCTCGTCTAGACTGAATAAACGTCTCGCGCCGCCTAGGTGTGGCTTGTAGTAGCAGATTAATGCAGTGATTAGTATAAAGCCCAGGGCTAGTATTAACCCCGGTAGAAGACCGGCCAGGAATAGTTGGGGTATCGAGCTTTGTGTCAGGAAACCATAAACGATCAGGTTAATCGACGGGGGTATCATAATCCCAAGGGTTCCTCCTGCTGCAATCGCGCCTGAGAACAATCTAGGATCATAGTTGAGTGCTTTGGCTTGTGGCATTGCGACTGTGCTCACCGTAGCGGCGGTTGCGACGGAAGAGCCGGAAGTCGCCGAGAACAGTGTGGAGGTTGCGATGTTTGCGTGGACGAGGCCGCCGGGAAGCCATGAAAACAGTTTGTCCAGCGCTGAGTATGTTGATGCGGCTACACCAGAGCGCACAAGTACTTCTCCGAGCAACACAAAAAAGGGAATCGCGATCAAAGTGGCGGAGTTCGACGACGACCAGATCATTCTTCCGAGAGCTTTGATAAGAGGAAAAAAACTGTAGAAGTGGTCAACACCGATACCGAGCAAAAAGAGAACGATGCCTACGGGTATGCTGAGCGTTAGAAGCGCCAGTAAACCGATGCCTAAAGCCGCGATCACAGGCCTTCCTCCAAACTCTCTGTGGGTCCTGCTATCTGAGACATCTTTTCAGACTCAGCCTGAACATAAAAGCGAATCGCCGCCAGCGAGTAAATCCACGAGACGATCGAAAACCATACCCACCCCGCAAACCATGGAACCTGAACGATCCAAAGCGGAGTTTCTAGAGGCGTGTTGGCAGTCGACGAATTGGCTAAGGTTGTCGCGACGACCGGCCAAGCCTTAGTTGCGATAAGTGAGACAACGCCGGTAAGCGTAATGATTGAGATCAGATCCAGTAGGCTCTTATATCGATCACCCAATCGTGCACGCAAAATCTCAATGCGAATGTGACCGAGTTTAGTTAGCGTATAGCCCATCCCCCAGGCTGTTACAACGGCCATAAGATAGCCACTGATTTCATCAGTGCCACCAAACGAGAGATTAATTTGGCGTAGCAGGATATCGACGATTACTAACGCGACGCCTGCCCAGAGCAAAAGCCCGAGTGATGAAACGACCCACCGGTTGACCCGATCGACCCAAGAAATTAGCCGTTCCATCACTCCTCCACTGCTTACTTGATAGTGACACCGACAACGGAGCCGACCGTATCGTTCCAACGATTCGCCCAATCGGAGCCTGCACGATCAGCCCAATCCGGAAGTACTCTGTCAATCAGTATACCCTTGGCTTTGGAGAAATCTGCATCGCTAACAGCGACCAATCTCATGTCTCGACTATCCCCAGAAGTGCAGTTTCCCTGGCCAGTTAGACAGGCGATGTCGTTATCGAGCGCATTCTGTGCTGACGCCCAAGCAGGTGCCTCAAATTCTGAAGCAATGCTGGTGCTCAACAGCTCCTGATCCGCTTTAGACATTGAGTTCCATTTGTCCATGTTCACCGCAGTCACGACTGAATCCCAGCCACCCAGTGGAATCGGCAGAAGATGAGTCGACACTTCCCACCAGCCCGCGGAGTAACCTGAGCCAGCACCCGTGACCGCACAATCCACAACCCCTTTCTGCAATGCGCCAGGAACTTCAGAGAATGAGACGTTCACGCCCTCAGCACCGAGTGCATCTAGGAATTTGGCGGTCATACGACCTGAAGCACGGATTTTTTTACCTGCGAGGTCATCAAGGCCCGCGATTGGCGCATTACAAAAGACAACCTGCGGAGGATAAGGCGCAATTGCGAGCACGTGGCTATTAAAACGAGCCTTGTAAATGTCCTCCACCATGGGGCGAGCAGCGTCGACCATCGCCTTCGCCTTGTCGGCTGTCATTGCAACCAAGGGTACGTCAAGCCCCTCAAGCTCTGGAGCATCAGCGACTGCATAATCCGCAACCGTCATAGCGACATCGTATACACCCTCGCCCAGTAAACGATATACGTCACCGAGTCCGAGGCCCATCTGGTTGTGGGTGGACAGTTGAACTTCGATACCCCCGTTTGAGAGGTTTGGAACTGTCTCGCTCCAGTACGGTTTCTCGTATTGATTGTGCAGCGGTAGGCTTGACCAGCTTCCTACTACCGTCAACGTTTCAGCGGATGCCGAGATGCTTACGATTGAGGCGAGTGCGGTGACTATTATTTTTTTATTCATCGTATTTCTCCTGTTAGGGCAAGTAGTGATCGAGAGGAAATGACTGTCCTAAAACAGGTATTTCAGAACGATCAGAGATATCTGTAACAAGCATGCAACCCGGTGTATGCGTCACTGATAAGGGTATTTTTGCGTTAAGTAGTGCCATTTGGGGTGTGACTCCACAAGCCCAGAATACCGGAATGCAGCCGTCAGGTACTGGAGCCGGGTCACCCCAATCGGGGCTCGCTAAATCTGCAATTCCAATCTGAGAGGCTTCGCCGATATGAACAGGGGCTCCATGCGCCAGAGGAAACTGCTTACAGATCTCGACAGCTTCAGCCAATCGGTTTTCAGGAATCGCACGCATAGTAACGACCATGGGTCCGTAAAAGGGGCCGCAGGGTACCGTTTGGATGCTTGTTTTGAACATTGGGACAGTCGCCCCGTTCTTTAAGTGCCAGATATCAAAACCGGCCTCAACTAAAGCGTCCTCAAATGTGTGAGAGCACCCCAGGGCGAAGGTAACGAAATCTTCCTGCCAAAGCTCTTCTATATTCAGTAGCTGCTGTTCCAACTCTCCATTTCGAAAAACGTTGTACTTTGGAATATCGGTGCGGATATCCATATCTTCCGCAAGTAACGGAAAGCTCGAACTACCCGTATCTGAGACCCCAACTATGGGACAAGGTTTTGGATTGCGCTGACAGTACCGAAAAAAATCCAAGGCATTAGCGGCAGGTAAAATTACGACGTTGGCCTGCAGATAACCTGCGGACATCCCAGCCGTTTGTCCGGCGATAACTTTAGCCCTGATCAGTCGTCTAAGCTCAGTTGGGGGGGTGTTGTTATAGTGCATAGTTCACCTCTACCATAAAAGTGAACCTTTCTGAACTTAGGGTCAAATTAATAATATCTTGCTATTTTTATAAAATATTTTTATGCGTGATAGGTTTCAGCGACCTCCTGTGCGAGACCCGCCGCTTTTTCGAGCACTGATCCCGGCGATTCTGCAAGGTAACTAATCGTAAATATCAACGGACTGGGTTGCCATGCGTGTTGGAATCGTTTCAGACGGCCCTCTGATTCGGAAACTTTTGCCAACGCGACAGGTATTGCCGCAACGCCTAATCCCTGCTCAACCATTTTGAGCGTTGCCGACAGAGAGGAAGATGGAAACACCGCTGCATTAGGTCCCAAGAGTCGATTGGCATTTTCTTGTATCTCGAAATAGGGTCGTGTGCCGCGCCCGTAGGTCAAGATCGGTTTAGTTTTCAGCTCTGTTTGACTTTGGCCTGCGGTGAGGGCGCTGGTATACCAGTCGAGTTCAAAATGGGGCAGTTTCAAATTTGTTACACGAGGATCATCGAGTGGTCCGAGGAGAAGTGCTAGGTCGATATCTCTGCTCAGTAGTGCTGAGCGTAGATTTGACGATATATCGACGTGATATTCGATCTGCAAACGCGGCAGTCTCTCGTAGAGCAGGCTAATAAAATCAGGTAACCAGGTTTGAGCAATTGTCTCCGAGGCTCCTATTCGCAGGATAGAATCTATCAGAGCGGGATCCGCTATATCCCTCTCGATACCATTCACAAGGTTCTCAATCGATTGGCTGTAATGGAATAGCTTTTCTCCAGCTTTTGTCAGCTTTGCGTGTTGTTGTCCGCGCTGAAACAGTTCAGTACCCAACATTGCCTCTAGGTTTTTTATACGACTGCTGACGGCTGGTTGCGTCAGTGAGATCGCGTGGGCAGCTTTGCTGATGTTGCCATAACGGACGACCGAGAGAAAGGCTGATATTTGTTCTAAGGTGATGTTCAGCATCCTGGGCAACCCAGGCACTGAACTTTGACGCTAACAGTCATGGCTATATAGATGCTCAGCATTGGTTAGGACACGTCCGGTAGGACGTCGATGCAATACGAATGCTCGATTGACCGTCCGAGGACCGGGTCATCGAGTTTAAGATAAAAAACATCCGCAGACCGAAGCCTGCCAATCACAGGTAGGGTACCGCAATACATCGCCAATCCCGGGGGTAACTCGCACCGCTCAGCGCCAAATTTTAATAACAAGTCTTCGGGGTGTAACAAACTCGCCAGGCTCCCATCCTGATAGATTACCGAGCCTTGAGCAGTGGTAATCGATGAGCTGATTTTCAATTGATCCCAGTGCTCTAGTACATCACGCAACCACCAGCATCGGTTGCTTATCGGTTTAGCACAAGCCTGTTTAGAGAGGGCGACTGAGAAGGTCTCAGCATGACGGTCAGTGTGGTCTGATCCCAGGGTTACCAGCGTGCCTTGATCCGTTCCTACTAGCACTACCTCAACTTCTCCGCTGGTCTCTGCGCCCACGAACTGTAATGACTTCTCGTGGGTCAATAAATCGGCTGCCACACGGTAAAAAAGCGGGGTGGTTGAAGGCGCAGATACCCCGATCTCCTCTAGCTCTCTGATGTGCTCTTTTATCGATGACTGGTTTCGCCCCGCCCAGCCCGCGATAACTAAATTCTCTACGTGGACGAATACCTGTTCACCCGTCGGGTCGACTTCAAACTTTAGCAAGGCTTTTCTCCAAAGTGGTTGACGTACTGCATTCAGATTACCTAGATCACTATCATGAGCGCTAGATGCCTGGAAAAAAAGTTTAAACAATTACTGGGAACTTTGAGACCTGTGATTTTGACCCATCAAACCGCGGTTGGCCGCGCCGGATCAGAAAAGCAAGTCGGGGTTAATGATGTTGTGCGTGGTGTTTGACGGAGAAGTTTTACAAACCATCAGGGTTAAGCCTTGAAATAAAAAACCGGCCTAAGGTGGCCGGTTTTTTGTCTGAGGTCGGGAAATAGACTGCGCCTACATCCCTCCTACAGTGTCTTAGGCTTCGACAGTTGGGATCACTGAAGAGGCTTTGCCTACGTATGCTTCCATCTGATCGAAGTTGAGGTAGCGGTAGATATCGCCAGCCATGCTATCGATCTTCTGCGCGTACTCCATGTACTCAGCAACCGTTGGCAGTTTGCCCTCCAGAGCTGCTACAGCTGCCAGTTCAGCAGATGCCAGGAATACGTCAGCGCCATCACCCAGGCGGTTAGGGAAGTTACGCGTTGAAGTAGAGACTACAGTCGACTTCGCTGCAACACGTGCCTGGTTACCCATACAGAGTGAACAACCTGGCATCTCCATACGCGCACCGGCTTTACCGAAGATGTTGTAGTAACCCTCTTCAGTCAGCTGAGCGGCATCCATCTTAGTCGGCGGTGCAATCCACATGCGTGTTGGGATTGACTGACCAGACGCTTCCAGCAGTTTACCTGCAGCGCGGAAGTGACCAATGTTGGTCATACAAGAGCCGATAAACACTTCGTTGATCTCTGCACCCTGTACTTCAGACAGCAGTCGAGCATCATCTGGATCGTTTGGAGCACAGAGAATTGGCTCGTTGATCTCAGACATGTCGATCTCGATAACAGTTGCGTACTCAGCATCAGCGTCAGCACGCATCAGGCTTGGGTTCGCCAGCCACTCTTCCATGCCCTTGATACGGCGTGAAATGGTACGCGCATCGCCGTAACCCTCAGCCAGCATCCACTTGAGCATTACGATGTTAGAGCGCAGATACTCTGCAACTGACTCTTCGCCCAGAGTGATAGTACAGCCAGCAGCTGAACGCTCTGCAGATGCGTCAGACAGTTCGAACGCCTGCTCAACGGTTAGATCTTCTAGACCTTCAATCTCCAGTACGCGGCCAGAGAAGATGTTCTTCTTACCGGCTTTAGCAACAGTCAGGTGACCCTCTTTGATTGCGTAGTAAGGAATCGCATGTACCAGGTCGCGCAGCGTGATGCCTGGGTTACGCTTACCTTTGAAGCGAACCAGTACAGACTCAGGCATATCCAGTGGCATTACGCCAGTCGCAGCTGCGAATGCAACCAGACCCGAACCTGCTGGGAATGAGATACCCAGTGGGAAACGGGTGTGTGAGTCACCGCCAGTACCCACAGTATCCGGCAGCAGCATGCGGTTCAGCCATGAGTGGATTACACCGTCACCTGGACGCAGTGATACACCGCCGCGGTTCATGATGAAGTCTGGCAGAGTGTGGTGAGTGTTTACGTCAACTGGCTTAGGGTAAGCCGCTGTGTGACAGAAAGACTGCATTGTGAGGTCAGCTGAGAAGCCCAGACATGCGAGGTCTTTCAGTTCGTCACGCGTCATAGGACCGGTAGTGTCCTGTGAGCCAACGGTAGTCATCTTAGGTTCGCAGTACATGCCTGGACGTACACCGTCCATGCCGCACGCTTTACCGACCATCTTCTGCGCCAGGGTGTAGCCCTTGCCAGTATCAGCCGGCTGCTGTGGCTTGCGGAACAGGTCAGAAGGACCCATGCCCAGTGCTTCACGTGCCTTCTCAGTCAGACCACGACCGATGATCAGAGGAATACGACCGCCAGCCTGTACTTCGTCAATCAGAACCTGGGTTTTGAGTTCGAACTCGCTGATCACTTCGTCAGTGCCGTGGCGAGTTACTTTGCCCTGGTATGGGTAAACGTCGATCACGTCGCCCATGTTCAGCTCATCCACTGGCATCTCGATCGGCAGAGCGCCTGCATCTTCCATGGTGTTGTAGAAGATTGGAGCGATCTTACCGCCGAAGCAGTAGCCGCCAGCGCGCTTGTTAGGTACGTTGGGGATATCGTCGCCGAAGAACCATAGCACAGAGTTAGTAGCAGACTTACGCGAAGAACCTGTGCCTACAACGTCACCGACGTAAGCAACTGGGAAGCCTTTAGCTTTAACTTCTTCGATCTGCTTCAGAGGACCAACAGATCCAGGGACTTCAGGGTTGATGCCTTCACGTTCCATCTTCAGCATCGCGTTCGCGTGCAGAGGGATGTCAGGACGCGACCAAGCGTCTGGTGCTGGTGACAGGTCATCAGTGTTAGTTTCGCCCGGTACTTTGAATACAGTAACGGTGATTTTCTCAGCCAACTCTGGCTTAGAGGTGAACCATTCGCCTGCAGCCCAAGACTCCATGATCTGCTTAGCGTAGGTGTTACCTGCAGTCATCTTCTCCTGAACGTCGTGGAATGCATCGAACATCAGTAGGGTGTGAGACAGGGCTTTGGCAGCGGTAGGCGCCAGAGCGTCAACGTCCAGGCAGTCGATCAGCGGCTGGATGTTGTAACCACCGAGCATAGTGCCCAGAAGTTCTACCGCTTTAACAGCGTCAATCAGAGGTGAGCTCGCTTCGCCTTTTGCGATTGCAGCAAGGAAGCCCGCTTTTACGTAGGCCGCCTGGTCGACACCTGCTGGTACACGGTTAGTGATCAGGTCCAGCAGAAACTCCTCTTCACCTGCAGGTGGGTTTTTCAGGAGTTCAACAAGAGCAGTGGTCTGCTCAGGATCCAGTGGTTTTGGTGGCACGCCTTCTGCGGCGCGCTCTTCTACGTGTTTACGGTAAGCTTCAAGCACGATTTCGCCCTCATCAATAACATTGCCCAAACCCTTGTGAGGCCTGGGTCGATACCCCTTGTGGATATCGATGGTGTAAATTCCGGCGCATATTTTACCGCAAGTGCGAAAGCGGCGCTTTAATACTTTGGCTAAGAGTAATAAGGTGGTAAGAACCAATTGGTCTTTGATTAAAATGATCGGGTATATAAGGCTGCGATTGGGGATGGTCGCGAAGTAGAACTGGGCGCTGCGCCCTTTTGAGGCTGTACTCAGCCTGCTCAACCCTTATAATGCGGGCCAGCTTTACACATCGACCATCATGATCTTGTTGACAGGAGAACTCAGTTGGACGCTCTCGACGAAATTAAGCAGTTTTTGGGCTGTGAAACACCGCAAGCCTGGATTGATTTCGCAAAAGATCCGGACCAGCTCGAGCTGCTGCTAACCGACCATGCCCACTGTGAAAAGAAAGCGGCATCAACCGCGATGACGCTGATGTTTCGCTATGTTGATCGGCCCGAACTGCTGAATAAGATGTCTCGTCTGGCACGAGAAGAACTCATCCACTTTGAGCAGGTTTTGGCCATTATGAAAGATCGTGGTCTGAAGTATGGCCACCTCTCTTCATCGTGCTACGCGTCGGGTCTGCATCAGCATGTCCGCTCTGGCGAGCCTGATCGCCTTGTCGATGTGCTTATCGTGGGTGCCTTTATTGAGGCCCGTTCGTGTGAGCGTTTCAGCGCGCTAGCGCCCCATTTAGATGATGAGTTGGCTAAGTTTTACCGCTCGTTGTTGCGTTCTGAAGGTCGTCATTATCAGGACTATTTGAAGCTGGCGCAGGCGTATACCCGTGCAGATATTTCTGAGCGAATTGCTCAGTTCCGGGATATTGAGGCAGAGCTGATCCAGTCTGCTGACAGTGTATTTCGGTTTCATAGCGGCGTTCCGGTATCTAACTCGCTCAAAGCCACGGCCTGAAGCAGTAAAAACTCGTAATTATCGGGTCTCTGGGCTAAATTTATTCTACTAAGAGTTTTACCTAATGGGCCATGGGATAGCCCTGTTGTTTTTTTCGAAGCCGAGCAAGGGATGCGCCAGCTTAGACAGGGTGCGAGGCATAGATGGCGCCACAGCCAACCAAATCTACTGGGCATAAATTAGGTGCGATCCTTGCGGTCGCCAGCACCGCTGTGCTTCTGTTTCTCTTCTATGTTCTTTATGAACTCACCAAGGCTGATCTGCGCTCCGACCTTGAGTTGCGTCAAAGCGCTATTTTGGAGCAAGCCAACGCGACGATTGAGAACTACCTAGGTGTAGCTGAGCGTGACATGCGCTACCTCACTCGTTCGCCCCGACTGCGCCAAAATATTACCGGTGACACAACTGGCCCTTGGACTAGTGTAGAGTCGGATTGGGTCGCATTGATGCAGAGTCGCTCCGATATCTATGATCAGGTTCGCTTTATCGATTTGGAGGGTCGTGAGCGAGTTAGGGTCAATAATAATCTGCCGGACACCTTAGTGGTGCCCCAGTCTGGGCTACAGTCAAAAGTTAATCGTTACTATGTCACTGAGACTCTGAATCTGAGTGTGGGGTCTCTCTACTTTTCAGCTTTTGATCTGAATGTGGAGCGAGGAGCGATTGAGCTTCCGCTCAAACCTACGCTGCGAATGGTAACGCCCATAGAGGATCTGAACGGCCTGAAGGCGGGGGTTGTAGTCTTGAACTACAAAGGTGCAGACATGCTCAGGGCAGTCTCAAAGATTGGTGAAGCCTCAGGGCAGCAGCTGTGGATGGCTAATAACGACGGCCATTGGCTGATTGGTCCTAGCCCCGCCGTTGAGTGGAGTTTTATGTACCCCAGCCGTCCTGCGGCGCTCGTTTCTGACCGTTTTCCTGTATTGTGGAGCGAAGCGACGGAGCAGGCGAGTTTTGTTGAGGGAGGCTATCAACTCAGTGCTAAGCAGGTTAACCCTGATCTAGGTTTCGCGTTATTTGAGAATGTGGTACTTCATCGCGAGGGCGGCTGGAGGCTGATTGTCGCCCACGATGAATCATTGCTGCAGGCGCAGACCTGGCAAATTATGCGCGGTTTCGCCCCCGCTTTTGGACTGATGGAGCTTTTTCTGGTCGGGCTGAGCCTCTGGGGCGGGCGTCAGATCAGACTGCGCGCTGAGGCTATTCACGAAACTGCGATTCGCGAGCGACAGCTCACTGTTATTTTTGAATCGGCACCTGATGCTACCCTGATGTCAGACAAAGATGGCATTATTACCCGCGCAAACAGTGCCGTAGAGAAGCTGCTGGGATACCGACCGGATGAGCTGGTTGGGCAGCCGATTGACCTTTTAGTGCCTGACCGCATTCACAATACCCACAGCTCACTTAGATCACAGTACTACAACTCACCGGTACCTCGGTCAGTTGCGTCGCGTTCACGCCTCACGGCACGGCGCCACGATGGCACGGAGATTCCCGTCTCGATTGCACTCAACTCTCTAATGATTGATGGAGAGATGCAGGTACTTAGTGCACTGCGCGATATGACTGCGGACCATCAAGCCAGCAGCGAAATTCTCAACCTAAATCAGCGCCTAGAAATTGCTGCAAATGCAGCCAAAATTGGCATTTGGGAGCTTGATACTCGCAGCGGCTCTCTGGTTTGGGATACGCAGATGTACAAGCACTATGGACTAGATGCAGAGTTCCAGCTCAACCTGTCTAATTGGATGGCACTAATCGATGAAGAGGATCGTGAACTGGTTAATCGTCATATGCGAGAGACTATCCTTGATGGTAGTGAGTTTGATCTAGTCGTGCAGGCGCAAAACGTCCGAGGTGATGAGATTTGGGTGCGGCTGATTGCGACCACTAAATTGGATACTGATGGTTTCACTCAAACGTTGATCGGCACCGAGTTGGATGTAACAGAAGAGGTGAGGGTTGAGCGGGAGTTGCGCGTTGCCTACGAGAAGTCCTCTGAGGCTAACGTTGAACTGGAAGCGCTAAACCAAGAACTCGAGGAGTCGAGGGAGGCCGCTGAGCAGGGTGCGCAGGTAAAGAGTGATTTCCTGGCCAATATGAGCCACGAAATTCGCACGCCTCTGAATGCAGTTCTGGGTATTAACCACTTGTTGGATCGGCAGATACACGACAATGCGACGCGCGATCTAGTTGCGAAGCAGGATCGGGCGGCGCAGTCATTGCTGGGGATCATCAATGACATCCTTGACTACTCTAAAATTGAGTCCGGCAAGCTGGAGTTAGAGCAGAGCCCATTTTCGCTCTATGAGCTGCTGGATAACCTGATAACACTCGTCGGCGACCAAGCGTCGAAAAAGGGGCTAAATTTCGTAGTGATGCCCCCCCCTGTGGAGCTAAGCGGTGTGATTGGTGATTACCTGCGCCTTGAGCAGGTACTCGTTAATCTGTGCAGTAATGCCATTAAATTTACTGAGCAAGGCGAGGTGCGAGTCAGTTTCGCACACCTATCCACGAACGCTAGTAAGCTAAATCTGAAGTTCTCTGTACGCGATACCGGCGTCGGTATCCCTCAACCTGTGCAAACACAGCTTTTCACCCCCTTTACCCAAGCGGACGCCTCGATCAGTCGCCAATACGGCGGCACTGGGCTGGGCCTGAGTATCGCCGCCAGTTTGGTGAGGCTGATGGGCGGTGAGATTTCAGTTGATAGCCAAGTGGGTCGGGGCAGCGAGTTCAGCTTCGTACTCAGTCTGAGTCGTCAGTCTATTAATCGCATGCCGTTGACGGGATTGATGGGTCGACCTGTGCTGCTCAACAACTTTAGCGAGGCTATCAGCAACGGGCTCGAGGGAATGCTTGCTGCGTTTGGGGCTAAGGTTGCTAGGTCAACCGATCTTGAAGAAACCGTAAGGGAGGTTCTTCGCAACGAGAATTTGCAGAGATCTGAAACGGTTGTTTTGGTCGATGCGGATTCGTATTTACCCCCGGATCTCCAGAGTGTATTACTGCCGTTGGACCGTTTGCCAGAGCAAAGGCGCCCTCTTGTTGCTCTGACAATGGCTGCGTATGAAACCTTAGAACATGATTATTCAGACGTGTACAGTGGGGCTCTGCGATTGCGTTACCCTTTGGGACCGCTCTCGCTTTACAACTTGCTAGTGGCGCGTGATCAGTCAAAAAATGGCTCTGAGCAGGCGGCTGAACAGCGTCTGGCAGGAAATCGAATCCTCGTCGTCGATGACAATGCGATCAATCTCGACGTTGCCAAAATGATGCTCGAGGAGGAGGGTGCTCGCGTCTGGTTAGCTCAGGATGGCATCGAAGCCTTGGCCATGCTGCGAGAACCTCAGTTCAAGGTCGATGTTGTGCTGATGGATGTGCAGATGCCGGGAATGGACGGCTTAGAGGCAACGCGTCAGATAAGAGCCGATAACGCTCTGGCCTCAACACCTGTGCTCGCCCTGACTGCTGGTGTGACGCCTGTGCAGCGCAGCGCCGCCATGGAGGCAGGGATGAATGGCTTTATCACCAAGCCGATCGATATGGATCGAGCTGTCGCACTGTTGAGGTCGGTAATTGCTAGGGGGGTGGCCCAGGTTCCTGAGTATGAACAGGTTGAGGTGGAACAAGCGTCACAGCCCAAGCTCGACGTTCCTGTTGTTCTGAACCAGGATTATGGCTTGCGCGTATTCAAATCGCGTGAAAAATACCAGCGCTATCTGCATCTCTTTGTACAGATGTACGAGCGCTCGATTGACGAACTCGAGGCCTTAACGGAGCAACCTGAGCTTCTGCGTGCGTTGGTACACAAGATGCGCGGTGGCGCCGGACATCTGGGTATCGATCAAGTTCGGGACCTCTGCGCACAGCTTGAATCGGAGATTGACGAACATCTGGTGTACGCGAATACCCTAGAGAAATTACGCAGTGCGTTGCGAAGCTGTTTTGAACAAATTGAGAAGCAATTTCCGCTGGATAAGCCAATAGAGTCAGCAATAGACGCGATTCTTGATCCCGCGCAGTTAATTGAACCGCTAAAAGCTTTGCATGCGCAGTTACAGAACTACGATTTAGACAGCGCAAACTCGATCTTTCAGGGAGTGAGTTCTAAACTGAATGCATTCGACCGAATGGCGCTGCAGAACTGTATCGATCTGTTCGATGCTCAAGGTGCGCTGGCAGAAGTTGAGAGAATTGCAGCTGATCTCAAGATCGCGCTCAAGTAGTTGTAGTAGCGTCACGTGATGAGGACTGAGATTTGCCGAATGATAAAAGTGTCTTAATTGTTGATGACGATCCGCAAACCCTAGCATCGATGCGTGAGGCGCTCTCGGACGAGTTCCATCTGAGCTATGCCACCAGCGGCATGCAGGCCTTGGATGCGGCAAAGCGGGTAAATCCTCAGTTAATTCTGCTCGACATTGGTTTACCTGATATTGATGGTGTTGAGGTGTGTAGACGCTTGAAGGCTGATGCACAAACAGCGGGTGTCCCCGTTATTTTTGTCACAAGCCTGAGCGAGACCAGCATTGGTGTGGAGGGCTTTGACGCAGGCGCGGTTGATTTTATCACTAAACCCATTATGCCTGAGCTGGTGGTCGCGCGGGTTAAGTCGCACCTCTCGCTGGTGCAAGTAGATCGCTTGCAAAGCGCCTATAACGACGCCATTTCTATGTTGGCTATCGCAGGCGAGTACAACGACACCGAGACCGGCATTCATATCCGGCGCATGGCAGCTATCTCTGCTTGTGTGGCCCAGCATGCAGGTTGGACCGCAGACCGGGTAGAACATATGGAACTAGCGGCTGCCATGCATGATATTGGCAAAGTGGGTGTGCCCAGCTCGATTCTGCAGAAGCCAGGGCCGCTCGATACGGAAGAGTGGAAGGTGATGCGCCGCCATCCAAAGATGGGTAGCGACATACTCTCCGTCAGTGATGCGCCGGTATTTCAGCTCGCCTCTGAGATTGCGCTGGGCCACCACGAGCGTTGGGATGGAAGCGGCTACCCCAATGGAATAGCTGGCAAAGAGATACCAGAGTCAGCCCGAATCGTTGCGCTGGCCGATGTGTTTGATGCGCTAACATCAGTGCGGCCCTACAAAAAGGCATGGAGCGTGGATGACGCGATAGCTTACATTCGAAAGGAGAGCGGAGCCCATTTTGATCCCGATCTGGTTGAGCTTTTTGTGGGTATTTTGCCGCAGGTTGTGGCTGTTAAAGCGAAGTGGGATGCAGTGGCGCAGGCCAGTTAAGCGGGGCTAAATTCGTTTAGCTCCAGACGCTGCGTGTCACTCACCAAGTACCAGCCCGTAGTCCCCCAATCTCCCAAAACGATTCTTTCACCCTGTGCATAACGGTGTCGCTTGGGCCGATGGGTGTGGCCGTGAATAATCACACTTGCGCCGCTCTGGTCGAAAAGCTCAGACACTGCCGCCGGGGCTACATCCATTATCTCCTCGCTTTTCATCACCCCAGCGGCTTTGCTGGTTTCGCGCAGCGCTCTTGCGATCTTCAAACGCTCTTCTACGGGTTTGCCAAGGAACAGGGCCTGCCAGTCTGGGTTACGGACCTGAGCCCTAAATGCTTGATACTCAGTATCATCGAGGCAGAGCTCATCACCGTGGATAAGTACTGCAGTGCCTTGGTCAAGCTGCAGCCTGTGGGGAGCCTCAAGGAGCTCGGCTCCGAGTTTCTCTGCGCCCTTCGCCTGCAGCAGAAAGTCGCGATTACCGTGCATGAAGAAGATCGCCGTGCCGGTGGCTTTTAGCTGGAGCAGGGCGGGTGAGATTTCATCAAGCACGGGGTCGGCGTAATCATCGCCAATCCAAGCTTCAAAGATATCTCCTAGTAGGTAGAGTTCGTCAGCGCCCGGTGCGATTTGTTCGAGAAAATAGAGCAGCGCCCGGGTAATATCTGGGCGCTGTTGTTGCAGATGTAGATCTGAAATGAAGTAGCGTAGCAACGCTTATTCCACAATCTCAGCTGTTTCGATGATCACATCCTCAGCCGGTACGTCTGAGTGACCCATGGCATTGGTTGTACGAACCGCTTTGATCTTGTCGACTGTCTCCATGCCCTCAACAACCTTGGCGAAGACTGCGTAGCCCCAGCCGTGCATGGTTTTACCCGTGTGGTTGAGGAAGTCGTTGTCAGAGACGTTGATAAAGAACTGTGCCGAAGCGGAATGCGGGTCAGGCGTGCGTGCCATTGCCAGTGTGCCACGATCGTTGCTCAGGCCATTATCTGCCTCGTTTTCGATGGTTTCACGGGTCTCTTTCTGCTTCATGCCGGGCTCAAAACCGCCGCCCTGAATCATGAATCCATCGATGACACGGTGGAAGATAACGCCGTCATAGAAGCCATCCTTGACATACTGCTCGAAGTTAGCGCATGTCTTCGGTGCTTTTTCGTAATCGAGTTCGATTTTGATGTCACCCATGTTGGTGTGTAGAACGATCATAGTCTCAGTTCCTGTCAGTCAAGAGTCCGTTAGTAAAGTGCAACAAAGCTGCTGAATGGGCGCGATTATATCAGCGCAAAAGCGCAATTGCTCGCTGTGAACCTTTGCGCCTCTTCTATATAATGTCGGCCCTTTAGAGTAATACCCCATTTAAGAGCCCATCAAGAGACAGCAATGAGCACTAACGAAGCGCCGCAGGTTACCAACTTCATTCACCAGATCGTAGAAAAAGATCTGCAGCAGGGCACGCACGACGGCAAGGTTGTCACCCGTTTTCCGCCTGAGCCCAACGGCTTTCTTCACATTGGTCACGCCAAGTCGATCTGCCTAAACTTTGGCACTGCACAGAAGTACAACGGTGTCTGTAACCTTCGCTTTGATGATACAAACCCAGAGAAAGAGTCGCAGGAGTACATCGACGCTATCGTGCGCGATGTTGAGTGGCTCGGCTTCAACTGGGCCGGTGATATACGCTACACCTCGGACTACTTTGATCAGCTGTATGCTTGGGCGCTGCACCTCATTAAAGAGAGCAAAGCGTTTGTCTGTGAGCTCAATGCTGAGCAGATGCGCGAATACCGTGGCAACTTAACTGAGCCGGGTAAGAACTCGCCTTACCGTGATCGTAGCGTTGAGGAGAATCTCGAGTTGTTTGAGAAGATGCGCGCCGGTGGGTTTGCTGAGGGGCAGGCTGCGCTGCGTGCCAAAATTGATATGGCCGCACCCAACATGAACCTGCGCGATCCAGTGATTTACCGAGTGCGCAAAGCTCATCACCACCAGACCGGTGACAAGTGGTGTATCTACCCAAGCTACGATTTTGCTCACGGCCAGTCTGATGCCATCGAAGAGATCACTCACTCAATCTGTACGCTGGAGTTTGAGGACCATCGTCCACTTTACGACTGGTTCGTCGAAAATCTACCGGTACCGGCTAAGCCGCGTCAGTATGAATTCGCGCGCCTTAACCTCAACTACACCATCACCTCGAAACGTAAGTTGAAACAGTTGGTGGATGAGAAGCATGTGGCTGGTTGGGATGATCCACGTATGCCAACCATCTCAGGTCTTCGCCGTCGTGGTTATACACCCGCATCAATCCGCAATTTTTGTGACATGATTGGCGTAACCCGCTCTAACTCTACCGTCGATATGAGCATGCTCGAAGCGGCGATCCGTGAAGATCTCGAGAGTGCACCGCGCGCCATGTGTGTTATCGATCCGATCAAACTCACGCTGACCAACTACCCAGAGGGGCAGGAGGAGTGGTTTGAGGTACCGGTTCACCCTAAAGATGAGACCTTGGGTCACCGTATGGTGCCATTGACTAGAAACCTACTGATCGAGCGTGAAGATTTTGCCATGGAGGCGCCGAAGAAGTGGAAGCGTTTGGCTCCCGGTTTCGCGGTGCGCCTGCGTGGCTCTTACTGCATCACCTGTGAAGAGGTCATTACCAATGATGCGGGCGAGGTCATTGAGTTACGCTGTAGCTACGACCCGGCAACCAAGGGTGAAAACCCAACAGATTACAAGCCTAAAGGTGTAATCCACTGGGTAAGCGCCGATAACTCAATTCCTTGTGAAGTGCGTCAGTACGACCGTCTCTTCACAGAGGCGAACCCTGAGGCCGATAAAGAGCGCAGCTTTACCGAGTTCCTTAATCCTGAATCATTGCAGTCGTTCCCTAACGCGCGGGTTGAGGTCGGTATGGCTAACGCAGCCGTCGAAAGTAACTACCAGTTTGAGCGTCAGGGTTATTTCTGTGTTGATCAAGATTCAACCGACGATCGCATGGTCTTTAACCGTACCGTGAGTTTGCGCGACTCTTGGGCGAAACAGTCTAAGGGCTGATGCGCACTGCCGCCGCTCTGTTATTCGCGTTGGCTCTGCTACAGGGCTGCGTAACAGCGCCGGACGGCTCGCCCTACGTGCGTGCCGAGGCAGAGCGCCTGACGCCGCACAGGGTAACTGAGTTGGGGCCACATCTGCATGAAAGCTCGGGTTTGGCC
>Ga0209137_1001483_pt1 | contig 22081 bp, 22 predicted proteins | sample SaaInl5LU_22_DNA_FD_184642 | JGI IMG/M metagenome (GOLD analysis project Ga0209137, IMG submission 184642) | Marine microbial communities from expanding oxygen minimum zones in the Saanich Inlet - ESP_105LU_22_DNA (SPAdes) (version 2) | ecosystem: Environmental > Aquatic > Marine > Intertidal...
GGCCTGACAGCAAGGGTGTTACCGGGCAGTCTATTGATGCTCAGAGTGATAGTTCCCCCTCGGATTACGTCTAGTTAAACCTTGGAGAGTATTGTCTCTATCTGACACTCCGGCAGAGAGACACTTGCCATCTCCTCTTCAGACTCGCTCGAGTACATCCCCGTAACGCTCCGTATTTGCCGTCCTGGCAAATAAGGGTCTGAAGAGGAGACGCCAAGCGCCTTTTAGCCAGCGTTTATCGCCAGCTTTAGTGGCTAGCCGCGTTTACCCACGACACGCACCTTGCGTTTCTTGCGTTCGGCTGGCGTATGAGGATTGCGGGCGTCGTCACGCTGACGGACGCGTTGACGTTTGTATTCGCGCTCTTGGTCCTTGGCAGCGTGAGGGTCGAACTTTGGCAGTGAGCGACGCGACAGCTCGAGTTCGTCAGTTAGAACATTGAGCTCCTTCTGCGAGAGGTCACGCCAGGTTCCGACTTTGACGTCGCTAGGCAAGAAAACCGGGCCAAAGCGCACTCGTTTTAGGCGGCTGACCTGAACATCCTGCGACTCCCATAGACGGCGCACCTCACGGTTACGACCCTCCATCACGACACAGTGATACCAGCGGTTAGCGCCTTCGCCGTCGAAATACTGCACGTCGGTAAACTTCGCCATACCGTCATCTAGCAGCACACCCTGCTTCAAGCGCTCCAGCATGTCGTCATCGACATTTCCAAGCACTCGCACAGCATATTCGCGGTCGATATTGCTGGAGGGGTGCATCATTTTGTTAGCGATCTCACCATCGGTGGTGAAGATCAGCAGACCTGAGGTGTTGATATCCAGGCGACCGATAGCCACCCAGCGCCCCTGCTTTAGCTTGGGCAGCGCATGAAAGACGGTTGGACGCCCCTCAGGATCGTGGCGAGTACAAACTTCGCCAAGGGGTTTGTTGTAGATGATGACGCGCGCTTCAAGCGCATCGCCAGCAGTAATTTCAATCTGCTTACCATCCACAACAACTTTATCTTCGGCTGATACACGATCACCCAATTTAGCCGTCTCATCGTTTACCTGAACACGGCCTTCATCTATCCAACGCTCCATCTCACGACGTGAGCCTAAACCGGAGCGTGCCAATACCTTTTGTAACTTCTCATCAGACATATGACGACGCCTTACTATTTAGAACTACTTAAGCGGCTTTTACTCTTCAAGCCGCTATCAAATCGATGTTCTACGCGATATCTATCGACTGTAAAACCCAGAAACAAAAAAGGCCCGTACAAACGGGCCTATTTGCAGTGCGGTAATTTTATACCTTATTCAGCGCTGGGCAACTGATCTTTGCTAATGCCTTTCGCTGCCATGTACTCAGCAAAAGCCGTTGGCGTGCGACCACGACCCGACCAAGTGTGAGTTTCACCCTGCGCATCAGTGATCTGGTACTTCGCTTTTACCGCTGCCTTTTTAGGTGTAGCTTCAACCATACCCATCAAATCAGACAGATCGACACCGGCACTGCGCATCGTTTCGCGAATTGCATCAATAGCTGCCATTTTAGCCTGCTGTTCAGCCTGCATTGCAGCCTCTTCAGCCTTACGCTCTTCCAAGATATCTCCCAGATCAGCAATCACTTTCTCGATTTCAGAACCTGAAAGATCCTGACACTGTTTACGCAGAGAGTTTTTACGCAGAAGAGTTTTCACGAAGTCGCTCATAGATAATCCCACCAGTTTTGGTAAAATATATTAATTAAAAGGTTCGGGGAAATTATGGTTAATAAAAAATAAAATTCAATATTTATTTTTATTCGCTTTTAAAAGAACTAATTTAAAGTGAATCTTTCAAACCATAAAAGCGATTAAGTCTCAAATTTTAAATTAAAATTTTCCACCCTATTTTGCGCCTCGTGCAAAGAGATTTTTCTGAAACTTATCTGTTTGCCCGGCAACTGCTGACTCAATCGATCCAAATCCAAACTAAATACCCGCCCTAACTTGGGATAACCTCCTAAAGTTTGGCAGTCCGCCATCAAAACAATAGGCTGTCCGTCAGGGGGGACCTGCATGGCACCGGGCAGGACGGGTTCTGATATCAAGGATTGATTAGATGCGCATATTTCAGACCCACTCAGTCGATAACCCATACGATCACAATCTTTAGACAATTTAAAATCTAAGTTAAACAGTTTTTCACGCTCCCCAAACGCAAAATCCGAAAATTGAAATCCGGGTATCACGGCGTATTGATAATCAGCGTTAAAATCTGGGATTAACCAGGCTGGCATTGAGCGTAAAATGTTTTCATCGCCACCTACGGAATCCAGAGTATCTCCCTGCGCAAGGGGTAGACCCTCTCCGCACAAGCCGCCTAGATTTTCTCGCATATGAGTAGAGCAGCTACCCAGTGTGCTTGGCGCTTTCCAACCGCCGGTCACGGCTAAATAGGCACGCAGGCCATTCATCGGTTTCGTAAACAGCAGCTCATCACCCTCTTTCACTGTGAAGGGAGACCAGAGCTCCAAACTCTTGCCATTGAGTGTCGCTGCCAGATCCGCCCCGGTCACCACCAGTTGGCCGGGCTGCGTGACCTCCAACTCGGTTTGACCCAGCGTAATTTCGACAACAGCAGCATTGGCATCATTACCCAGTAACCAATTGGCCCAACGAAAGCTACTACGATCCATCGGCCCACTAATACTGACACCTAGGTGCCTAAACCCCCAACGCCCACCGTCTTGCAACAGGCAGAGACCCGCGTTGCGTTTGACCTTAATCTGCATCTAACACTCCACCCAGGGCCAGAAACTCTTCACGGGTGATAGCATAGAACTGCACCTGATCACCGGCATTGACCCGCATGGGCGACTCTCTATTCCAATCAACCATCTCAATGGGTGAGCGTCCTATTATCTGCCAACCTCCCGGAGAACTCGCCGGATAGATCGCGGTCTGACTATCCGCCAGTGCGACACTGCCTTTGGGCACAATCAATCGAGGGGTGCTCTTACGGGCTACTCTGATCGCTTCTGGCGTCGCCCCCAGGTAGGCAAAGCCCGGCGCAAAACCTATTGCATATACTCTGTAAGCCTGACGCTGATGCAGTTCGCAGATCTCATCAAACCTAAGACCGGTTATCTGCTCCACGTCAGCACGATCCAGTGCAACCTCGTCGCCATAGTAGACGGGAATCTTTACCAACTCCCCAGAGATACCTTCGAGCTGCGTCTGCATTACTTCGCTCACCAGAGCTTCGAGAACCTTCGCGAGCAAGCGCCGGTCTTGCACTGGCGCTCTAAAACTTAACAACACGCTGGTATATGAAGGAATAATATCGACTAACTGCTCACTGAAGCCGCGTCGAGCTAGATCTACAGCCAGGCGTACACGGCCAGCACAAGGTTCACTAATCTGATCACCCAGTCGCAAAAGCCAGTTCGACTCATCTATTGCTTCTACCTGATTCAGAACAGCCATTTTTTCGCCAAACCTCCGACAAGCTGAACTCAAGGTAGTAGACGCCCGAAAAGGATTGGAAGTTTCATATTGAGTTCATTCAAAAGATAGACAATCCTACCCCCTGAGAACGAAAACCACACCTACTAGGACAATCTGATGCTGAAAGACCGCACTGCACAGCTCTGGCTTGCTCTTCTATCAACCAGTATTGCGCTCGAGATCGCTGCTCTCTATTTCCAATACGTGCTCGATTACGGTCCCTGTATCCTTTGCGTCCAGATCCGGGCCGTGCTCTTCGTTGTTATCCTACTCGCGGCACTTGCACTACTGCTGCCCGTTGCCCGCAAACTCACTACTGTACTGCTGACTCCCTGCACACTCACCTTTGCTTGGTTCTGTTATCAGGTGCTGGGCATCGAACGCGGTTGGTTTGAGGGGAGTTGCACATTTGAACCCGCTTTTCCCGCTTGGATACCTTTACACGAGTGGCTTCCATCAGTGTTCGAACCCTGGGAGTTATGTGGCTATACCCCCGACATACTGCTCGGTATCACTATGGCCGAGACACTCGTTGGCTTGGCCGGGCTCTTCCTAATAGCGAATATTTTTCTTTTGAAAGATTTTCGCAGACAGTGATTTGGTCAGACCGCACGCCATTGCTGGAACACAGGGCAGTGGCGCGGATCAATTAAGATTTTTTATGACCTATATCCTTAAATTTTATTGGGCAATTGTCTCTAAACCGATCTAAGGTTTTACTGCAGACGTAAATTGACCGAGCCTAAGCTCTGGCAATTTTCATGCTATTAACCCAACAAAGAGGCAAGTAGAAATGTCACTGAAAGGAACAAAAACAGAAGAGAACCTGAAGGCAGCATTCGCTGGTGAATCCAAGGCTAACCGTCGTTACCTCTACTTCGCCAACATGGCTGACATCGAAGGCGCTCCAGAAGTTGCTAACGTATTCCGCAACACTGCGGAAGGTGAAACAGGCCACGCACACGGCCACATGGAATACCTGATCGATGGTGGTTCAGGCGATCCAGAAACCGGTCTGGCTGCTGGCAACGTTGCTGAAGCACTTGAGTCAGCAATTGCTGGTGAAACTCACGAGTACACTGACATGTACCCAGGCATGGCTAAAGCCGCTCGTGAAGAGGGCTTCGACGAGATCGCTGATTGGTTCGAAACTCTGGCTAAAGCTGAGCGCAGCCACGCGAACAAATTCCAGAAGACTCTGGAAGCTTACAAAGCAGAAGCATAATTCTGCCAGCGGACTGGAGCTCTCCAGTCCGCTCTACCGCCAACCTCCGAGGATTCATCATGAGTGATAAACGAGAAGGCAATCTGGAAGCACCGACGCGCCACGCGCTTGACTGGAAATCTGAAGAATTTTACGACCGCGACAGCCTCAACGCTGAAATGGAGCGCGTCTTCGATATCTGTCACGGATGCCGCCGCTGCCTGAGTCTGTGTCAGTCATTCCCAACCCTGTTCGATCTAATAGATGACAGTGAGACGATGGAGGTCGATGGCGTCGACAAAGCTGATTACAAGAAAGTGGTCGACGAATGTTACCTCTGTGATATGTGTTACATGGCCAAGTGCCCTTATGTACCACCGCACCAATTCAACCTCGATTTCCCGCATCTAATGCTGCGTGCTAAGGCGGTCGAAGCGAAGGAGAATGGTCTTACAATGCGTGACAAGGTGCTATCGAGCACCGACATGACCGGCAAACTAGCCGGCATACCTGTGATTTCTGAAACGATCAACACCGTAAACCATTGGACGCCAACCCGTAAGGTGCTCTCGGCTACGCTCGGTATCGATGAAGAGGCTTGGCTTCCGCCTTTCGCCAGCAAAAAGCTGCGCAGCAAAATGAAGCCGAACGAGGCACCTGCTGTTGTTGATGGTGATCGCACCAAAGGTAAGATCGCGATCTTCGCTACCTGCTACATCAACTACAACGAGCCAAGTATCGGTGAAGATCTGATCGCGATTCTTGAACATAACCAGCTGCCGTGGACCTTTGCGCAGAAAGAGGTGTGCTGTGGCATGCCGAAACTTGAGCAGGGTGATCTGGAAGCGGTCGAGAGCCTCAAGCGTATCAACATTCCACAACTGGCCAAGCTGGCCCGCGAGGGTTACGCGCTGATGTCAGGTGTACCGAGCTGCACGCTGATGTTCAAACAGGAGCTACCACTGATGTTCCCAGACGATGAGGAAGTTCAGCTGGTAAAAGAGGCGTTTTGGGATCCGTTCGAATACCTGATTGCACGTCAAAAAGACGGTCTACTCAAAGCTGAATTTAGCCAGGCGCTAGGCAAGGTAGCCTACCATGTTCCCTGCCACAGCCGTGTGCAAAACGTCGGCAAGAAGACCGAGGAGATGCTCAAGCAGATCCCTGACACCGAAATCAAGACGATAGAACGCTGTAGCGGCCACGCCGGCACCTATGGTGTGAAGAAAGAGTACCACGAGCACGCGATGAAGATTGGTAAGCCGGTCTTCAGAACTATGGCCCAGGCTGAACCGGACTACATCTCCAGTGACTGTCCGCTGGGCGCTGCACATCTGGCTCAGGGTATTGAAAAGAACCACGACAAAACGCCGGAAAAAGCGCACCCACTGAGTTTGTTGCGCAAAGCCTACGGCATATAGAGGAGGCATAAATGGGTAAACTTGCACCTAGCTCACTGATGTCACTCGAGACCTACCACAAAGAGCGTCCAGAGTTTCGCAAGCGTGCGCTCGAGCACCGCAAGCGCCGCACTGTGTTTGTAGGCCCTCATGTGACACTGCAGTTTGAAGATGAGCTGACTATTCGTTACCAGATTCAGGAGATGCTGCGCATTGAGAAGACCTTCGACACTGAGGGTATTCAAGATGAATTGGACGCATACAATCCTCTGATTCCTGACGGCGCGAACTTCAAGGCAACTCAGCTGATTGAGTTTACTGACCCTGATGAACGTAAAGTGATGCTAGAGAAGCTGGTTGGGCTGGAGCACAAAACCTACGTACAGGTGTTCGGCCATGAGCGTGTCTACGCGATTGCTGACGAAGATATGGAGCGCAGTACAGCAGACAAGACCTCAGCGGTGCACTTCATGCGCTTCGAGCTAACACCTGAGATGGTTGCAACACTCAAGAGTGGCGCGGCACTAGGCATGGGCGTGGACCACCCTGAGTACAAGCACCACCTCGAGGAGGTTGCCCCAGAGACTCAGACTGCTTTGGTCGCTGATCTCAAGTAAGCGCCTCTAAGCGGTTCGCCGCAGCTAACCAAACGCGCCCGACACTGCAAACAGGTCGGGTGCTTTTTATTGTGGCCGAGGGTAGCACGGCAGTTTCACCGCGCAGCACGCGATTCAGCAGCCGCTTATCTCATGCGTTCTGTAACCTGACGCACAACATCCTTAGATGTAATACCGAAGTGCTCGTAAAGCTCCTCTGCAGGGCCAGACAGACCGTAGCCAGTCATACCCACAAACAAGCCATCAATACCGATGTACTGATCCCAGCCAAAGCGCATCGCAGCCTCTATACCCACGCGCAGCGTGCCCTCACCGAGAACCTGCTGACGGTAGGCTACGGGCTGCTGATCAAATAGTTCCCAGCATGGCAGAGAGACAACGGCAGCACCGATCCCTTGAGCCTCAAGCTGAGTCCGCGCCTCTACCGCGATTGTAACCTCAGAGCCCGTTGCCAGCAGCGTAACCTGACGCGCACCACACTGGGCCTCCTGCAGCACATAACCACCCTTGGCAGATAGATTATCAGCCAGCATCTCTGTGCGGACGAGTGGCAACTCCTGACGCGCAAACACCATAGACGACGGGCTCTGCTTGAGCTCCATCGCCGCTTCCCAACACTCTGCGGCTTCGACCGCATCAGCCGGACGGAAAACATACATGTTTGGCATTGCACGAAGAGACGCAATGATCTCAACGGGTTGATGGGTCGGACCGTTACGCCCTACACCAATAGAGTCGTGACTGAAGACAAACTTACTCGGCAGCCCCATCAGTGCGGCCATTCGCATAGCAGGGCGCTCGTAGTCAGAGAACGCTAAATAGGTTACCGCCAGCGGCATTACACCCCCATGTGCGGCCAGACCGTTAGCCATAGCACCCATAAGGTGTTCGCGTACGCCACAGTGAATATAGGAGCCAGAGTTATCAGCGGCGGTAAAAGCTGTCAGAGCCCGTTTATGTGAAGTGGGGGCTTCGAGGTCGGCACATCCGACCAGGCGCTCCGGCATCAGGTCGGCAAAGAGGTCATTGATCTCTGCCGACGCAAAGATACCCGCTTTAGCACCACCCTCTTCTATGATTTGCTGTTTATAATCGGCCAGCACGGACTGCCAGTTTGCTGGCAACTCACCTGCCTGAATACGATCCCATTCAGCACGTAATTCTGGACTCAGAGCAGCCAGACGCTCATGCCACGCAATGTATTCGCTATCGCTCCGAGCACCGGCAGCACGCCAGTCGGCAAGTGTTTCGGCAGGCGTTTCAAAGGGTGCATGCGGCCAGTTGAGTGCTTCGCGAGCTGCCTGCGAGTCTTCGTCAAACAGACGCGCGCTGTGACCGCCACGCTGCCCCTGAACGCGCGGGATACCGCGACCAATGACAGTGCGACAGGCGATCAACGATGGACGCTCATCCTGCTTGGCTTCAGCAATCGCCGCCGACACGGCCTCAACATTATGCCCATCAACCTCAATCACGTGCCAATTGGCTACGCGGAAGCGCTCCGCCACATCTTCACTGATGGAGAGTTCTGTACTGCCGTCGTCGGTGATCTGGTTGTCGTCCCAAAAGAGGATCAAACGTCCGAGGCTAAGATGCCCTGCTAGAGAGATCATCTCTTGGCCTATACCCTCTTGCAGACAGCCATCCCCAACGAACGCGTAGGTGTAGTGGTTCACCAGATCGGCACCAAAGCGCGCACGCTGATAGGCTTCGGCTACCGCCATACCCATCGCATTGGCAATACCCTGCCCCAATGGCCCCGTGGTAATTTCGATACCTGCTTCAGGTTCATACTCAGGATGGCCAGCACAGACAGAACCGAGCACGCGGAAACGCTTAATCTCATCCAGACTCACCTTCTCGTAACCGGTCAGGTAGAGCAGCGAGTAGATCAGCATTGAACCGTGGCCGTTGGAGAGCACAAAGCGATCACGATCCGGCCACAACGGGTCCTTCGGATTAAAGCGCATGTGCTCGCCAAAAAGTGCAGTAGAGATCTCGGCCATACCCAGCGGCACACCCTGATGCCCCTCCTGGGCACGCACTATCGCGTCAATCGACAGAAAGCGAATCGCGTTCGCCATCGGGTTATCAACTTTGGGCATCTGCTCAGACATGCCAAGACCTCACAATAATTGCAAAAACTGACTCTAGATTGGTGCGCCGACAGACGCAAAAAAGAGAGCCGGGCCTCTTTTTAGGCAGGGGTCCGGCCCAAATCCAGAGTTTCCACAAGCGTAGATATGGAAAAGGGTATTAGTGGATCAGTGAACCACCGTTCACATCCACCTCAGAGCCTGTCACATACGACGACAGCTCAGAAGCCAGGAATAGGCAGCAGCCCGCAACTTCATCAGCACGGCCTGGACGACCCAGTGGGATGCCCGCTTTGATGCCTTCGAGCATCTCAGGTGTCAGTTTTCCCGCCGTGATGTCAGTCGCAATAAAGCCAGGACACACAGCATTTACACGGATGCCGTCTGTGGCCAGCTCACGTGCAGAGGCTTTCGTCAGACCCAAAATACCAGCTTTAGCCGCTGAGTAGTGTGGACCACCAAAAATGCCACCACCGCGCTGTGCAGAGACAGACGAGATGTTAACGATAGAGCCTGTCTGACGGCCGCGCATGTGCGGGATCAGCGCCTGAGTCATGTACAGAGTACCGCGCAGGTTCACATCCAGAACCGCATCGTAGTTCTCAGGCATGATATCCATCATCTTCAGCGGCTGAGTGATACCAGCATTGTTAACCAGAATATCGATCTGGCCCCACTGAGCGATCAGAGCGTCAGCCGCTTTCTGACAATCATCTTTGTCAGTTACGTTACACGCCAGACCCACATGCTGCGCACCCAGATCTGCCGCAGCAGCCTGTGCCGCTTCCAGATTAAGATCGAGGATTGCCACGGTAGCGCCGTGCTCTGCAAACAGACGTGCAGTCGCTTTACCCAGACCATTTACTGATGCAGCACCGGTGATAACTGCAAACTTACCTTCAAGAATTCCAGACATTTTTCTATTTCTCGTCTTCAATAGGGATGACCGATCAGGCCATCCACCCTTTAACTTTTGTGATTACTGCTTCAGTGGAGATACCGTATTGATCATGCAGCACAGGCAGTGCACCAGCATCGAGGAACTCATCCGGCAGGCCAACCATACGGAAGGCAGGTGTTACTCCATTCACCATCAACTGAGTCGCAACCGCTTCACCCAGACCACCTATGATTGAGTGGTTCTCTGCAGTCACAACTAGACGACCCGCTTTGCGGCACTCCGCCAGAATCGTCTCGACATCCAGTGGCTTAATCGTTGGGCAGTGCAATACCGCACAGTCAATGCCATCTTTCTGCAGTGACTTGGCCGCTTCCAGCGTGCGCATTGTCATAAAGCCAGATGAGATAAACAGCACATCCTTACCGTCACGCAGCAGCTTGGCTTTACCCAGTTCGAACTCGTAATCGTAGTCTTGCAGCACAGACGGCACGTTGCCGCGCAGTAGACGCATGTAGACTGGGCCCTCATGAGCTGCAATCGCCTTGGTCGCCTGGTAGGTATCCAGCGCATCACAAGGGTCAACAATGGTCATGTTCGGCAGACCGCGGAAGATAGCGATATCTTCAGTAGCCTGGTGGCTAGGACCGTAACCAGTCGTCAGACCCGGCAGCGCACAGACGATTTTCGCGTTGAGGTTGTCCTCTGCGATCGCCATAGCGATAAAGTCATAAGCACGACGTGAGGCAAATACCGCATAGGTGGTCGCGAAAGGCGTGAAGCCCTCTTTCGCAAGACCCGCAGTGGCACTAATCATCACCTGCTCCGCCATACCCATCTGGTAGAAACGATCTGGATAAGCTTTAGCAAAGACATGCAGATCGGTGTATTTCGACAGGTCAGCTGAAAGGCCAACGATATCTTCGCGCTCAGCTGCCAGTTCAACCAGCGCCTTACCGAAAGGTGCGCTAACTGTCTCTGCACCCTCAGCAGAGAGCGACGCGATCATCGCAGAGGTGAGCTGACGCTCGCTAGCGTCTACCGGCTTGCGCGGCTCCCACTTAGACTTGCGACGGCTGTTTGGTGCGTATCCGCTCATGCTGGTTTATCCTCTTCAAGTACTGCCAGGGCCTTATCCCACTCATCCTCATCAACACGAACGAAGTGAGTAATTTCGCGTGCCTCAAGGAAGGGCACCCCCTTACACATCACTGTGTCGCAGATAATTGCGCGCGGCTTGTCACCGTCGTAGTTGCGTGCATTGTCGAACGCTGTCAGCAACGCATCCATATCGTTGCCATCAACGCGCTGAGCGTACCAGCCAAAGGCTTCAAACTTGGCATCAACCGGCTCTGACGAAAGCATCTTCGTAGAGGCACCGTCCGCCTGCTGATCATTAAAATCGACAATACAGATTAGGTTATCAAGCTTGTGATGAGCTGCTGACATTGCAGCTTCCCAAGTAGAGCCCTCGCCCAGCTCACCGTCAGACATCAGGTTGTAGATGAAAGACTCAGAGTTTTTACGTTTCAGACCCAGCGCCATTCCAACGCCAATGCCCAGGCCGTGACCCAGCGAGCCACCGGTGATCTCCATGCCCGGCGTGTATGAAGCCATACCTGACATCGGCAGACGGCTATCATCAGTACCGTAAGTCTCCAGCTCGTACTCGGGCAGCACACCCTTCTCAATCAGTACTGAGTAGAGAGCGATGGCGTAGTGGCCGATAGAGAGCAGGTAGCGGTCGCGACCCTCCCACTCTGGATCTTCAGGCTTCATATTAAGTGCATGGAAGTAGGAGACGGCCAATACATCAGCGACGCCCAGCGCCTGGCCGATGTAGCCCTGTTTCTGTACTGCGCCCATACGCAGCGCTTTGTGGCGGATAGCCCAAGCGCGGCGCTTCAACTCGGCAAGCAGTTCATTACGATCTGTTTGAGTCATCAATCTGTCTCTCAGGTTTATTTGCGCCCTATTCTTCACCCGAGTAGGCAATCATACAAGCAGTTGCTCGTAAGCATTTATTAAGCTGTACTTAACAAAAAAACGTATTAGACTAAGCTGAATTAACACTCAAAGGCCGATTTATCTATGTCCCGCGACCCCAGTCTCAACGCCATGATCTATTTTGAATCGGTCGCTCGGCACGGCCGGGTGGCGCGTGCAGCTGAGGAGCTACATGTCTCTGCATCCGCTGTCAGCCAGCAGATCAAGCAGCTTGAAGAGAACCTGGGGATCAGTCTTTTCCGACGCGAGAAGCGTCAACTGAGTCTGACGCAAGAGGGTGAGCAGCTTTATATGGCTGCCACCTCCGCCTTTACAGCGCTGCGTGATGCACGCAAATCTATCTCGCGCCAGCGCGAGAGCCACCAGATCATTATGCGGGCATCTCCAAGCTTCGCCGTACGCTGGTTGGGGCCTCGACTGAGCCGATTTATAGCCGAGCACCCTACCTGGGACTTCCGCGTGGATGCATCACCCGACCCATCCAACTTTGAACGTGAAGTGGTCGATCTAGACCTGCGCTATGGCCGAGGCAACTGGCCCGGTCTTCATTCAGAGGCGATCGTCTACGACTACCTGATGCCGATGTGCAGCCCGGACTATCTTGTCCAGCTAGAGGACCACGGCACCAGCCCAGAAGAGCGACTGACCCAAGCGCGGCTGATAGACAGTGTAAAGACCACGATGCAGTGGGATAACTGGCTAGCGCGCCACCGTATTCAGCGGCGCAGCGACACCTCTGCCCTGCGCTTTGACCGCTCTTCGATGGCGATACAGCAAGCGATCAATGGTTTAGGCGTGGTACTGGACTCAACGACACTGGCGCGTGACGAACTGCTGGATGGAACTCTGGTGCCGCTGGTGCCTGAGCTTGGCGCCATACGTTTTCCGGGCTACTGGATTGTAAGCCCGGCTCGCCACCAGAGCCGACGTCTAGTTAAGGTGTTCTCAGAGTGGATTAAAGCTGAGGCTCAGCAGCACTCACGGGAAGTAGAGAAGTATCTGGCGCAACATAAGATCGCCGTTATCGACGAGGAAGCCGTTGTGTAGGAGCGCAGTACGCGAAGTGTCTTGCGCGACCTCAATGCCAAGAGGCTGCAGTCGCGAAATAGCGCTCTGCGCTGCATCGCTCCTACACCGTAAATTTCCTACTGATCGAAAGCGACCTGAACCTTCATCGCCGCTTTGCGATCGACCGCCATCTCGAAGGCGTCGTGGAAGGCATTAAGGCCGTAGGTGTGAGTCAGGATCGGCTTAACATCAATCAGACCAGCCGCCATAAACTCAACCGCTTTGCGGAACTCCTGATGGAAACGGAATGAGCCACGCAGCTCTAGCTCTTTTGCGGTAACTGCCATCATCGGCAAGCTCATTGGACCACCCAGACCGAGCTGCACAATCACACCACGAGGGCGCATGCAGGTGATGGCATTTGTCAGCGCAGCTTCAGAGCCAGAACACTCGATCAGGGCATCAACCTGCCCTTTACCCTCGCGCAGTTCATCAAAAGAATTTGGCTGAGTCAAAGAGTTTATCACCAGATCGGCGCCAGCGAGTTTGGCGAACTGCAGGGTAAAATCTGAGATATCTACGGCAACCACTTTAGCGGCACCGGCGCGGCGAGCTGCCAGCACACACATCACACCGATGGGGCCACAACCGGTCACCATAACGGTTTTGCCAAATACGTTGCCTGCACGGCTCACCGCATGCAGACCAACCGACAGAGGTTCAGCCATCGCCGCCTCTTCAGGAGAGATACCCTGAGCAGGAACTGCCTGAGACGCATTGATCACTAGAGAGGTGCGGAAAGCGCCTTGAATGTGAGGGAAAGGCATCGCCGAACCGTAAAAGCGCATGTTCATACAGTGGTTCTGTAGACCCTGCTGGCAGTATTCACACTCACCGCAAGGGCGTGATGGAGAGACAGCCACCAAATCACCAACGCTGAGCCCTTCAACACCCTCACCGATCTCAGAGATGTAACCTGAAACCTCGTGCCCCAGAATCATTGGTTCCTTCAAGCGCACGTCGCCAAAACCACCGTGATTGAAGTAGTGCAGATCCGAGCCACAGATACCGCCTCGGGCCGTGTTAACACGCACTTCACCGAGCTGAAGTGGCTCAGCCTCGATATCAGTCAGACGTATATCTTTTGGGCCGTGGGCGAATATCGCTTTCATCAATGGTGCCTCGCTAAATGAGAAGCCGCAATTGGGCTTTAACTCGGTTTCTATTCAATGAGCAGATGGTATACCATCGACCTTTAATAGAGAACAACTACTACACAGCAGTGCAGAGACGAACATGAAACTTTTTGATCTTACTGGACAAACCGCCCTCGTAACCGGTTCATCTATGGGTATAGGTTTTGCCTTAGCTCGCGGCCTTGCAGAAGCGGGCGCGCGCGTCATTCTGAACGCTCGCAACCCCGAAAAACTCGAGGAAGCAGCGAAGACCCTGGCTGATGAGGGGTTCACTATCGACACCCTCTGCTTTGACGTCACCAAAGCTGACGAAGTCAAAACCGTTATCGATGACTACGAAGCCAACAAGGGGCCAATATCTATCCTGATCAACAATGCCGGTATGCAGTTCCGCACCCCGCTGGAAGAGTATCCGGTCGATACCTTCGATCACCTGATGCGCACCAACGTGAACTCTATTTTTTATGTGAGCCAGGCAGCGGCCAATCATATGATCCCGCGTGGGTATGGCAAAATTGTGAATATCGCTAGCGTCCAAACAGCGATGGCACGCCCGGGCATTGCCCCTTACACCACCTCCAAGGGTGCGGTAGCTAATCTCACTAAGGGTATGGCAACCGATTGGGCCAAACATGGTCTGACATGCAACGCCATTGCTCCGGGCTACTTCGATACGCCTCTAAATGCCGCCCTGGTAGCAGATCCGGAGTTCTGTTCTTGGATTAATAAGCGCACGCCAACAGGTCGTTGGGGACAGATTGAGGAGCTCGTGGGCGCTTGTGTCTTTTTGACCTCAAGCGCGTCTTCCTTCGTAAATGGGCAGACACTGTTTGTTGATGGCGGAATGACCGCCTGCCTCTAATTCTTGGAGAATATAGATGAATGTAGTTGTAGTGGGCCTCGGCTCAATGGGCTACGGCGCGGCGAGTAACTGCGCCAAAGCCGGCTTGAACACCTGGGGCTTTGATCTCAATCCAAGTTCAGTTGAGCGCTTTCAAAGCGAATACGGTCAGGCAACCAGCGACTGGAGTGATATCGATGCCATCGATGCGGTTGTGCTTTTTGTGGTGAACGCACAACAAGCTGAGTCCGTACTGTTCGACTCTCCACTGATGGATAAACTTTCAACCGGCGCTACGGTCATCAACTGTGTGACCATTCCGCCATCAAAGGCGACTGAGATCTCCAGCAAGGTGATTGACGCAGGTTTCGGTTACATCGATGCCCCGGTCAGCGGTGGTGCAGGTAAAGCAGCGAGCGGTGAGATGTCGATCATGGCCTCAGGTGCGCCCGAGTCGATGAGCCAAATCAAACCGATTTTTGATGCAATTTCGGCAAACGTCTTCGACCTCGGTGCTGAAGCTGGCAACGGCTCGCGCATGAAACTGATCAACCAGTTGCTTGCCGGTGTTCATATCGCCTCTACGGCAGAGGCGCTAAATATGGCAGCCTCATACGACATGGACCTGCAGCAAGTATTCGAGATCATCACTAAGTGTGCCGGTAACTCATGGATGTGGGAGAACCGCGGTCCACACATCGTTGAGGGTGACTACACGCCGCTCTCTACCGTGAATATTTTTGTTAAGGACATGGGTATCGTCACTGACGAAGCAAACCTCAAAGGTGTCGAAACACCCCTGTCGCAGACCGCATTAGACCTCTATAAAGAGGCCTCTGAGTCTGGTTTGGGGCTCGAAGATGACAGTGCGATCGTGAAAATTCTGGCGCAGAAATCTGGCGTCAAAGTGCCGGGGATGGATTGATGAAACTAGGTTGTATTGCAGACGACTTCACCGGCGCGACCGACCTAGCTGGCCTACTGCGTCGCAGCGGCGCCTCGGTAAAACTCCATTTTGGTCTGCCTGACCAGCCTTCAGATGGCAGCGCAGATATCGAAATCGTTGCGCTTAAGTGCCGCACCGAACCTGTCGAAAAGGCGGTGGCTGACTGTTCAGAGGCCGCACACTGGCTGCTCGCCGGTGGCGCTGAATCGCTCTATTGGAAGTACTGTTCCACCTTCGACTCTACGGCTGAGGGTAACATTGGCCCTGTAGCTGAGGCCTTAATGGCTATTACCGCGCAGACACAGGCGCTCTACTGCCCTGCGTTTCCAGAAAACGGTCGCTCAGTCTTTATGGGTAATCTTTTTGTGGGTGAGCAGCTGTTGAATGAGTCGAGCCTCAAAGACCACCCTCTGACACCGATGACTGACTCAAACCTGGTCCGTGTTTTAGAGCCTCAGGTAAAGGGTAGCGTGGGTCTGTGGAACCGAATCCAACAGGCTGATGATCAGCCAATGCCAAAGACAACCCACATAATTGCTGATGCAGTTGAATTCAACGATCTTGTGCGACTGATAGAGCGGACACCTGAGACGGTGCTGCTCACCGGCGGCAGTGCGCTGGCAATGCCCATTCCAGATAAGCTTGGCTTGAGTTCAACCGACCCCGTCGCTGACCCTCAGCCGGCTAAAGCGGCCATCATCTTCAGCGGTAGCTGCTCGCAGATGACTAACCGCCAAGTTGCCGAGTGGAAAGCCTCCAACCCAAGCTACCAACTCAAACCGAGTGAACTGAACGCAGAGTCGATAGAGCAGTGCTTAAACTGGATTGATAGCCTCGATGCCGATCAAGTGGGGCTGGTTTACGCAACGGATACGCCCGAAGCGGTCAAAGCCTCACAGGCGCAACTGGGTGTAGCTGCAGCGGGAGAACTCGTTGAGCAAGCGATGGCGACTCTTGCACAGCAGGCATATATCCGTGGCGTGCGTCGATTTGTGGTTGCCGGTGGTGAAACCTCGGGCGCCGTGACTCAGGCACTGGGTGTGCGTGAGGTCTTGATCGGCAAAGAGATCTGTCCAGGCGTGCCTTGGGTCTACTCAGGCAGCAGCAAGGATCCGGTTGCGCTGGCACTCAAGAGTGGTAACTTTGGCAGTCCAACCTTCTTCAAAGATGCATTGAGCCTACTGGAGCAATAGAGTGGATATTCGTGAGCAGCTATGCGAGTTGGGGCTAAGCCTCTACAACCGTGGCCTTACCCACGGCAGTACCGGCAATCTCTCGGCCCGCCTACCGGACGGTAACATTATTGTTACCCCAACAGGCTCTTCCTTGGGCCGTCTGACTCCCGAAGGGCTTAGTGTGATCAGCCCACAGGGCGAACTAATTTCGGGGGCTAAACCAACCAAAGAGGTGCCACTGCATCAGGCGTTCTACAATACGCGCGGCGACAAAGCGGGTGCCGTGGTGCACTTGCACAGTTGCCACTCAACGGCACTCTCTTTGCTGCCTGCGGAGGACGAAACGGACTGGCTACCGCACCTGACGCCCTACGGCATTATGCAGTTGGGCAAGGTGCGCCTGCTGCCCTACTACATCCCCGGCAGCCCCGAAATAGGCAAAGCGATAACGGGTCTCGCCGGTAAACATGCTGCCGTTATGCTGGCTAATCACGGTCCCGTTGTGACCGCAAAAAATATTGAAGCAGCTGTGTATGCTGCAGAGGAGCTAGAAGCGACGGCAAAGCTCGCCTTCTTAACTCGTGCGCTTGAACCCAACGGACTCACCCCTGAGCAGGTTGATACTCTGGTGCGCCAATACAATGTGGAGTGGAACTGATGCCCGCTTTTTCAGCCAATCTTGGTTTTCTCTGGACGGATCGACCACTTGCCGACGCAATTCGCGCGGCAAAAGTGGCAGGTTTTGACGCCGTCGAGTGTCATTGGCCCTACGATCAACCCGTCGCTGATGTACAGTCCGCCTTGAGCGAAACCGGACTCACCATGCTTGGGCTCAATACCGTTCGTGGCCCACTCAATGCCGGGCTGGCTGCACTGCCTGAAAGTGTGAATGAAGCGCGCGCAGCCATCGACCAAGCGATCGCTTACGGCGCAGCGATTGGCGCGCTTAACGTTCATGTAATGGCCGGACAAACTGAAGGCGACCTCTCAGAGCAGACCTATTTAGACAACCTGCGCTACGCATCTGAGCACGCCCAGGCTCAGGACATGGGAATACTGATAGAGCCCCTCAACGCCTTCGATATGCCGGGTTACTTCTTGCGTGATACGGTGCACGCTGTTGAGTTGCTCGAGAAACTTAACTTGGCAAACGTTAAGCTGATGTTTGACTGCTACCATGTCGGCAGAATGGAGGGGGATGTAATAGCCCGCTTTGACGCCTGCCTGCCCTACATCGGCCATGTGCAGTTTGCGGCCGTTCCTGACCGCGGTGCTCCCGATCATGGTGAGGTCGACTATGCCGAGATCTTTGCCCACATCGATAACGCTGGGTGGGAGATACCTCTCGGAGCAGAGTATAAGGTCGCGGGAAATACCGATGAGACCTTGGGTTGGATGAAGAGCCTCGGCGCCTAATCGATGCTGACAGTCTTTCTAAATACGCTGCCATTTTTTGGTCTGATCGCGCTCGGGTTCTTCGCCGCATTTAGTGGCAATTTCACTCGTGAAGCGACGGCCTATCTAACCAAATTCGTCTTCTACTTCCCGCTCTCTGCGATGATCTTTAACTTCGCATCCGAGCTAAGTCTGGGCGAAATCTTTGAGTTTAGATTTACCGCTGCCTACCTAATCGGCTCTTTCGTCGTCTATCTAGGCACACTCTGGCTGCGTCGCCTTCGCGGCGACAGTTTTGAGATGGCACTGGTAAGCGGGCACTGCTCTGTCATCGGCAATATGGGCTGGATGGGGCTCGCCATGCTCCCTATTCTGCTGGGTGAAGAGTCCATCCCCTATGTAATCATGGTGCTGATTTGTGACTTGGTTGTCTTCTACCCACTGATCGTTAGCCTGATTGTTGCCCACCGCAAGGGTAAGTTCGATATCAAACTGGTTTTCAGTGTACTCGCAGGTCTGCTGAAAAACCCCATGGTGTTGTCGATTCTCACCGGGCTGATCTGGTCCACCTTTAACATACACACGCCTGATGTGGTGCATCAGTTCTTGGTCGTTCTCGCGGGAGCCTCGACACCGGGTGCGCTATTCGCCATTGGCGCATCAATGATGTATGCCCAACGTGGCGAGTATGGTGGAACCGCACTGATATCGGTAAACAAGTTGCTAATACATCCGCTAGCAGTCGCGTTGGTAGCGCTCTATCTGTTTGACCTCCGACCCTTTGAAGCAGCAGTGCTTGCAGCCTGCGCGGCGATGCCTGTGGCCGGGAATATCTACATGCTGGTGAGCCACTACAACATCCCATCGGATCGTGTATCCTTCTCTATACTGGTCTCAACAGTTGTGAGCATACTGACGATTCCGTTGATTATCGGACTATCCTTCGGCTAAACCTCGAGGCACTTCATGGGCAAAATAATAAAAGTTGTTAACCAGGTATTCGACATTCCCCTCGCTGAGGTTTTGGTGGATGCCAAGCACGGTGATCACACTCACTTCGAACTGGTCACCAGTACCGTGTATCTCGAAGATGGCAGCGAAGGCACCGGCTATACCTATACTGGCGGCAAAGGCGGCCGCTCAATTCTTGCAATGCTCGAGCATGACCTGACCCCCTTTCTACTCGGTAAAGAAGCGACCGATGTAGAGGCGCTTTATGAAGCCATGCAGTGGCACGTTCACTATGTCGCTCGCGGCGGTATCGCCTCCTTCGCTATCTCTGCCGTTGATATCGCACTCTGGGATCTGCGCTGCAAAGCAGCCGACAAGCCGCTCTGGCGGATGGCCGGCGGACACTCAGATCGCTGCAAAGCGTATGGCGGGGGGATCGACCTAGGTTTTGACTTGGAGAAACTTCTGCGCAACATGCAGGGCTACCTCGATCAGGGCCTAAATGGCGTGAAACTTAAAGTGGGACGCCCGACCATCGCCGAAGATATCGCGCGTGTTGCTGCTATTCGTGAGCTTATCGGTCCGGATCGAGCACTCGCTGCAGATGCCAACTACTCAATGAGCGTCGAGCAGGCGATCGAGGCTGCTCGGGGATTTGCCGAGCACGATATCCTCTGGTTTGAGGAGCCTACCATCCCAGATGACTATCTTGGATTTGCCAAAATTGCAGACGCCACCGGCGTACCCCTGGCCATGGGGGAGAACCTGCACACGATTCATGAATTTGAGTACGCCTTCGAACAGGCGAAACTGAGTTTTATCCAACCTGACGGATCCAACTGCGGTGGGGTCACTGGCTGGCTACAAGTGGCCGAAATGAGTCGCAAATATGGTATCCCGGTGTGTAGTCATGGCATGCAAGAGCTACACGTCAGTTTGCTATCGGCGCAGCCCAACGCGGGCTGGTTAGAGGTTCACTCATTCCCAATCGACCAATACACCGACCGGCCGCTGGTAATCGAGAACCATATGGCCGTGGCTCCAAACGTGGCGGGCACCGGTGTACGGTTTGACTGGGAGAAGTTGCGCGAAGCGCACCGACGCATGAACCACGCCCGCACAACTCGTTAGATACCAATTAGAGCGTTATTAGCTTTCCGCTCGCAATAGAGCGCTCTATCGCATCCACCACACGCAGATTCTGCATACCATCAAAGGCACTGACTCTGGGCTCGGCCAAACCGAGCGCCAGGTCGCAAAAGTGGTCTAACTGTAGGATCAATGGGTCTTCACGGTGAAGTGGGTGCACCGAGCACTCCAGCTCCTTCCACCAGGAGCGCTCTGCGCCATCAGCAAAGCGTTTGATCCGCATGGTGGGCACAGACAAGGTCCCTTGAGTTCCAGAGATCACGTAGCAATCCTCATCCTCGTAGGTTGAGTAGGAGGGGTTCTCCTGCGCGGTCTGCTCCCAAGAGCGAGCTGCAGCCGTCGCATCGGACAATAGGAAAGTTGCTAGTGCTCCACTGGTGAAACGCAACAAGATCGCGGCAGTATCCTCTACCTCAAACTGCCGGGTGGCGTTCGAGCTGATAGCCTCCACCGCCTCGATCTCTCCTGCAATCTGACGCAGGTTGCCAATTTCGTGGATCAGGTTAATCAAGATCGGACCACCACCCTTTTGAGTGCGCCAGGGCGCAGCCTCGAAGTAGTGTTCAGGTTTGTAGAAGGTCGCGCTGCCTTGGATACCCACCAAGCGCCCAAGAGTCCCCTCTTCAACAATACGCTGAGCCTCACGCATAATGGGACTGTGCGCACGGTGGTGTCCCACAAGGACTCGCCCCTGCTTGGCCGCAACGAGCTCAACTAGTGCTTGGGCGGTCTCGAGGCTGTGTGTAACGGGCTTCTCAACTAGAACGGTCAGGCCGGCCTCAACCAGCTGAGTGGCTTGCGGCGCGTGCAGATGATTAGGTGTAGCCAAAATAACTGCATCGGCCAAGTCAGCTTCGAGCAGTCCATCAAGGTCAGTAAAGTGCGGGCAACCCAGCTCTTTTGCGTACTCAGCAGCCTCGGGTGTCGGGTCGACTGTAGCAGCCAGCAGTGCCCGCTCAGAGGCGACAATTCGAACGATATGCTCCCGACCAATAAGGCCACAACCTGCTACCGCTATTCGCACCTGATTCACGCTAATCTCCAACGCTATTATAAGACCAACTCTATCGTTAAGTTTCCGGCTGGGTTTCCGGCGTCGGCGGCAGCGGCTGCTTGCGCTTGCGTCGCTCGCGATGCCAGATGTAGATCCCGGAGCAAATAATCACCATACCACCTGAGAGCGTCCAGACAGTTGGCCAGGTATCGAAAATCAGCACGCCGACCACCGCAGCCCAGAATACCTGAGTGTAGAACATCGGCGCCAAAATAGATGCATCCGCCAACCGATGCGCTTTGGTAGAGGCCATATGTCCAAAGGCACCGAAGCAACCGATAGCCAATACGATAATCCACTGATGTAGGTTCTCAGGCCAAACCCAGACATAGAGCGCAAAAGGTGCCAAGGCAATACTGGCAACACCGCTGCCCCAGATCTGCTGCGTAGCGTTACTCTCGATACCGGCGATCATCCGCGTCATGATGAAGTAACCCGAAACAATGATGAGGTTACCCAGACTTAACATCATCGCTGGATGGAAGGTAGCGCTCCAAGGCTGAATTACTAGCACTACGCCAAAGAAGCCGACACAGACTGCAATAATACGGTGTATACCGACTTTCTCACCCAAAATAGGAATCGCTAACAGCGTCGTAACTATCGGTCCGGCAAAAGCGATCGTTGTGGTCACCGTGATCGGAAGAAACTTCAATGCCCAGA
>Ga0209137_1001487_pt1 | contig 22061 bp, 19 predicted proteins | sample SaaInl5LU_22_DNA_FD_184642 | JGI IMG/M metagenome (GOLD analysis project Ga0209137, IMG submission 184642) | Marine microbial communities from expanding oxygen minimum zones in the Saanich Inlet - ESP_105LU_22_DNA (SPAdes) (version 2) | ecosystem: Environmental > Aquatic > Marine > Intertidal...
ATCTGGTAATCGAAGCCTGGCTCAAAAACTATTTCGAGGCAGGGACTGTGACTTTGTCTCACGATCTGAACATCCGCCCAGCTCTTGGCTTCGAAAGCGAGTTTGAGCTGGAGCGAGTTCTGCGTCTGAATGCTCAAAGCCACATCATCAAGGCGTCAGATGCTGACATCGAGTGGCTTTACGGGTTGGATGTTAGTGCAGACCTAGATGACATCGCCTCAGAGTGGTCAAAGGGGAAACTTGTAGTTATCACGCGGGGTGCTGAAGGGGTCAGCCTCTATCGAGATGGCAAGCGAATTGATGTTGCGGGCCAGAAAGTGAATCTGGTTGACACCGTTGGTGCTGGCGATACCTTTATGGCCAACTTCCTTGGTGAGCTGTCGCAGCTTGACGCTTTGGGTGCCAACCCCGAAAGTAGGGTCGCGAGACTAGGGGACGAAGAGCTGGTCGATGCAGCTAAATTTGCCAACACAGCCGCAGCGGTAGTTTGTGAAAGGACTGGTTGCCAACCCCCAACCAAAGGCGAAATCCTGGTGAGGCTGAGGGGCAACTAGCAGGTGTCAAATCGCCAACTTTGTCCCTGACTCATGCAAACCTTAGAGCGTGAAAAAACGCGGGAACAACTGGAGCTTTGACTCCCGCGACTTGATGAGGGCAAAATGCTCACACTGTGTACGTGTATCAACAGCCCGCGAGTTGGGTGTTAGCGGGCTCCAAGAGCTAATCGCCCAGTTCTATGTCAAACCGGACAATCTCGCGATCCGTTACGGCATGAGGTTTGAAGAGGCACTGGAGCAGGAGCTGCTGGCAAATCTAAGCGACAAAGTAAAGATGCCCCAGGAGAGAACGCTGGATGCGACTCTTGAACTGATGAACGAGGGTGTTCCGGTCATCTACCAGGGAGTGCTCCAGGGCGGCTCTGGGGCAATGGCATTTTCTGGAAGACCAGATTTCTTGTTGCGCAGCGACTATAGATTTGAGTTCGGTTCTTCAGGCCTAACCGCTAGACAGGTTGACGGCTGGAACGGCGGCTACACCGCATGGGATGCCAAGCTCTCCTCCACCCCGAAGCCGGAGTATCAGGTTCAGGTTGGGCTCTATGCGGATGTTCTGAGGGAGCTGGGCTATGCAGCAGAGCAGAACCATGGCCTAATCCTTGGGTCGAGAGAACTTGCAGCCTTTGCGGCAGAGACACTAATTGCCCAAATGGTGCAAGACCGAAATGCCTACCTAAAAAAAGTCTTTAGCTTCATTGATGAGGACCCTCAAAGAGTTGAGGACATCGGAGAGTTGATCTGCGATGCATCTAGCTATTGCGACATCTGCGAGTATCCCGAGCTATGCGACCACGCTCGGCGTGAGGCTAATCACTTGCAGCTTGTCGCCGGGATCACCAGACCCCAAATTGAGTCCCTCCATCGCAGTGGCGTAAAGACGCTGGCTCAACTGGCAACCCGAGAAGAGCCAACCGACAAACTTTCGCAGGAGCAGGTGCAAAAGCTAGCGCGCCAAGCAAGGCTGCAGCAGCACACCTACGACACCGGTGAGCACATTGTTGAGGTAATAAATGCTTCGGAACTAGAAAAACTTCCAGCAGAGAGTCCTGGTGACATCTTTTTCGACCTCGAGGGTTTCACCTTCTTTGGAGAGCCAGGAGGCTTGGAGTATCTCTTTGGTTACACCTCAATTGATAATGGCGAGCAGTTCCACGCCGACTGGGCAGACACCAGAGACCAAGAACGGGAGGTCTTTGAAAAGTTCATGCACGATTTGATGAACCGACTGCAGGCCTACCCAGACGCCAAGGTTTATCACTATGCCAACTACGAGCAGGCTGCTCTAAAGAAGCTCGCTGAGCGTTACGGCAGCTACCAGCATGAGGTAACTGAACTCATTGACAAGGGTGTGTTCGTTGACCTCTACAAAATCGTCAAGGCCTCGATCATGATCTCCCAAGAGAGCTACAGCATCAAAAAGCTAGAGAACTACTACAGCTTCGCTAGGGCCTCTGATGTCAAAGAGGCAATGGGATCGATGGAGTACTACGACAAGTATCTCGATGCGCTTGCTGGCGATGAAACTCTCGCAGAAAACCTAAAGCGCCAGGTGATTGCATACAACCAGGATGATTGTGCAAGCACGCTGGCGCTTACTAGGTGGCTTAGATCTTTAGTAAACCGACACGTCTAGCGGGATGCCAGGACCGAAGGTGGTCGAGACGGCACCCTTCTGGATGTACTTACCCTTAGAGGTCGAAGGCTTGAGCCTTACAACCTCATCCATGGCGGCATTCAGGTTGTCCGTCAGCTGTTCTGCAGAGAAGCTTGCCTTACCAACAATGAAGTGAAGGTTTGACTGCTTGTCGATGCGGAACTCAATCTTTCCGCCCTTGATGTCCGTGACTGCCTTGGCGGTGTCCATCGTGACGGTTCCGGTCTTTGGGTTCGGCATGAGGTTACGTGGACCCAGAACCTTACCCAGGCGTCCAACCTTGCCCATTAGGTCTGGGGTTGCAACTGCCGAGTCGAAGTCGGTCCAACCGGCCTCTACCTTTGCGATGAGGTCGTCATCTCCAACCTCGTCGGCTCCGGCTGCCCTTGCTGCGTCTGCTGCGGCACCTGTAGCAAACACAATTACCTTGGCGGTCTTGCCAGTTCCGTGAGGAAGGGAAACCGTGCCACGAATCATCTGGTCGGCTTTTCTTGGGTCAACCCCAAGCTTGAGGGCAACCTCTACGGTTGAGTTCTTCTTTGCTCCTGCAGTCTCAACAGCAAGTGTTGCTGCCTCTGCTGAGGAGTAGAAACGTCCCTCTTCGATTTTCTTTGCGGCATCTAGATATGCCTTTGAGCGCTTTGCCATTCTGCTTTTCCTTTTCGGTCACAGTCCGTGGTTGGTGGGGAAGCTGGCCCCTCCCACGAGCTTTATTGGGGTTTTACTTGTCGACGGTGATGCCCATTGAGCGGGCGGTTCCGGCGATGATTTTTGCAGCACCTTCAAGATCATTTGCGTTGAGGTCCTTCATCTTGGCCTCAGCAATGGTCTCGACCTGCTGCTTGGTTAGGTGTGCGACCTTGTCCGTGTGAGGGGTAGAGCTACCCTTCTTGACTCCAGCTGCCTTCTTGATTAGCTCAGCAGCTGGTGGGGTCTTTAGAACGAAGTCGAAACTACGGTCTTCATAAACGGTGATCTCCACTGGGACAACGTTGCCGCGCTGGTCAGCGGTGGCATTGTTGTAGGCAGTGCAGAACTCCATGATGTTCACGCCGTGCTGACCTAGAGCAGGTCCAATTGGAGGTGCTGGGTTAGCAGCGCCCGCCTGGATCTGAAGCTTGATCAGTCCGACAGCTTTTTTCTTCGGTGCCATTTTCTTCTTTCCTTAGTTCAGTGGGCCGACCTGGTCAAAGGACAGCTCAACTGGAGTCTCTCGCTCGAAGAGCGAAACCAGTACGGTGACCTTGCCCGATTCGGGCTTGATCTCCGAGATTGTGCCAGGGAGGCCTGCAAACGAACCATCCTTGATAAGGATGCTCTCGCCAACCTGGAAGTCGATAGTCATCGGCACAGCCTTGCTCTTTGCCTTGCCGCCTGTGAAGGTGCCAGCTGCCTTGGCGGCTGCAACCTCTTCGGTCTCCTCTGGGGTGAACAGCGGCTTCAGCATCTCAAATGCCTCGTTCGGACGCAGTGGTGTTGGGTGCTGAGAGTTGCCGACGAATCCTGTTACAGCAGGGGTGTGACGAACAAGTGCCCAGCTGTCCTCGGTCATGTCCATTCGAACCAGCACGTAGCCGGGGACGCGAACCTTGGTAACCAGCTTGCGCTGACCGTTCTTGATCTCAATGGTCTCTTCCATTGGGACCTCGACCTGGAATACTTCGTCGCCACCTGCAAGTGATGCCTTACGAACCTCGATGTTCTGCTTGACCCTGCGCTCATAGCCTGCATAGGAGTGAATGACATACCACTTACCAGGCTGAGTTCTCAGCTCCTCACGGAACTTGCGGTACGGGTCCTCCAGCTCGACCTCTGGCTCCGCTGCAACCTCTGGCTCTTCGATGTGGAAGCCGTCCATCTCGTGCTCAGCTTCGTTCTCGGCCTGAGCCAGATCACTTGCGTCAAGGTCAACGTTCTCGTCGACTGCCGGCTCGCCGATCTCAACTGGCTCACCAGCATCAACCTCTGCAGCCTCTGCGGTCTCGGAGACCTCGATTACCTCGGCAGCCTCGACGGCCTCAGCTGGTGCATCGGCCTGGTCGACACCAGAGTCACTGAAATTCAAATCTGACAACTAACTACCTCTAACTAATCTGCGAAAACAAAAGTCACTACGTTTAGGAACACCCAGTCAAGGGCTGAAATGATCACCATGACCACGGCAACGAATGCCAGCACGACACCCGTGAACTTGATTAGCTCCTGGCGGGTCGGCTTAGTTACCTTGCCAAGCTCTGCAAGCACCTGCCTGATAAACAGCGCGGCGCGCTGAATCGGATTGCGAGCTTTCTCGGCATCGGCCTTGGCTTTTTCGACCAGGTCTTCCGAAGCCTTCTCGTTCTCTTCTGCCACTTGGTTACCTTCCTAGTGATTCGCAGGGCGGACAGGACTCGAACCTGCAACTTGCGGTTTTGGAGACCGCTGCTCTACCAATTGAACTACCGCCCTAAAGTTGCCATCGCCATCAACCAAGAACAGGCCCAAGGCTTGGTTTCAAGAGCCACCTGAGAAAGACACACTTCTAGATTGAATCTAGATTTATGATTTTCGCCAGATTAGTTTTTGGCAGATGTCAACTTGTCAAAGTCTAGGGCCCTTTTGACTTTGATGCAACGGCGAATTCCCCGCTGTGATGGGGAGAAACCCAAGTATTCTGAAGAGCATGTCTAGCTCTCGAATCTCCAAAAAAATGCTCGCCATTGCGGAAAGTGCAACCCTCAAAGTTGACAGCAAAGCTAAAGCTCTAAAGGCCCAAGGCAGGCCAGTAATTTCTTATGCGGCAGGTGAGCCGGACTTCGAGACCCCACAAAACATTGTTGAGGCAGCCCTCAGGGCAGTCAGTGACCCCAAGAACCACCGCTACACGCCAGCTGTTGGCCTACCCGAGATGCGAGAAGCAATCGCGGAAAAAACCCTCCGCGACTCCGGAACCAAGGTTGATCCTTCGCAGGTTTTGGTCACCAACGGCGGCAAGCAGGCTGTCTACACAGCCTTTCAGGTAGCGCTAAATGATGGCGATGAGGTCTTGGTTCCAACCCCCTACTGGACCACCTACCCCGAGGCAATCAAGCTTGCCGGTGGTACTCAGGTGGATGTTTTTGCAGGTAGTGACCAGGACTACAAGGTGACTCCCGAGCAGCTAGAAGCTCACTACACCCCAAAGACCAAAGCGCTTTTGATGTGTTCCCCAAACAATCCAACCGGTGCGGTCTATTCGAAAGCAGAACTTGAGGCAATTGGCAAGTGGGCGCTTGGCAAAGAGGGTCTGTGGGTAATTACCGACGAGATCTACCAAAACCTCGTCTATGACGGACTCAAGGCCTACTCAATAACCGAGCTTGTCCCCGAGCTCTCTGAGCGAACCATGATGGTCAACGGTGTGGCAAAGAGCTATGCCATGACCGGTTGGAGACTTGGTTGGCTCATTGCTCCTCCAGATGCGGCAAAGGCTGCAGCGAACCTCCAGTCTCACCTAACCTCGAATGTCTCAAACATCTCCCAGAGAGCTGCCATCGAGGCAATCACCGGGGATCAGGAGCCCGTTCGGCAGATGCTCGAGGCCTTTGACCGCAGGAGAAAAACTGCAGTTTCCGAGCTGAACAAGATAGACGGCATCGTTACCCCAACACCCGAGGGAGCCTTCTACGTCTACCCGGACGTCAGCGGGCTGTTTGGCAGAGACTTTGGTGGGCGAAGCTTCGCTTCCTCGCTCGAGCTTGCCGATTTCGTGCTGGACGAGGTTGAGGTTGCGCTGGTTCCAGGGGAAGCGTTTGGCCCGAGCGGCTACTTCAGACTCTCCTACGCCCTAGGTGATGATCAGCTTCTCGAGGGTATCCAGCGGCTTCAGAAGCTATTTAGCTAAAACCCAATCAGGTTTGGTTCGGGAATTAGGTTCATTCCCCACCTAGAGCTAACCCGCTCCTGAATAAATCTCGCTAGCTCAACCACATCAGCTGCACTCGCTCCTCCGGTGTTGGTGATGGCGAGCGCGTGCTTTTGAGAAATTGCTGCCTTTGATCCTGGGATGCTGTAGCCCTTGGGGATTCCCGCGTTCTCGATTAGCCAGCCGGCCGAGAGCTTGACGCTCTCGCCGTCTTCCATCTTCCACTTCTGCATCTCATCGGGAAACTCAAGTGCCTTTACGGAGTTCACGACGGGGTTGGTGAAGAAGCTGCCGCAGGAGCGGGAGTTGGGATCAGCTTCGCTGATTACCATGCCCTTAGAGCTGCGAAGCTCTAGAACAACCTCTCTTACCTGGTCAAGCGGAAGCTGTGAACCATACTCGGCACCAACATGGTTGGTGATCTGCCCCGAGGCCATCGGGACCGACAGTCCTCCTAGCTTGTAGAGCTTGAATTCGACCCAGCCAATGACACCTTTGAGCTCGCGCTTTAGCGCGCTATCGCGATAGCTGAACTCAAAAAACTCGGCAGGCTTGATGGAAACCTCATGGCTTTTTGCATCAAGAAACTCCACCTGGGTAATCACCTGCGAGACCTCTTGGCCATAGGCACCAACGTTTTGAACGGGGGTTGCCCCGACGCTTCCCGGGATGCCGCTCATCGCCTCGATGCCCGCATAGCCACGCTCAACGCACCACGCCACAAGCCCATCCCAGTTCTCACCGGCTTGAACCCTGAGGGTCACGGTCTCGTCGGTCTCGTGGACAACTTCGATGCCGGTGTTTGCAACCAGCACGATGTTCCAGTCGCTCATGTCGTCGGCAAAGACGGTGTTTGAACCCCCGGCAAGAATGTGGTGTTTCTCTTCCGAGAGCCATGCGGCCTTGGCCGCCTCATAGAGCTCCTGGGCACTGAAGCAGCGGGTAATGGATTTGGGAACGCCGCCAACCTGCATGGTGGTGAGACTCGAGAGCGCTACCGGCTGAACAAGACTCAAAACTTCACCCAGGCCTGGGCCTTACCCAAGACGGTGTTGCCCTCAAAGGTTGTTGTGAGGTCGACTCTCACCCTTGAGTTCTCCTCGTCCTTGGCAGCCACTGTCGCCACAACGCCCACAACGGCCTCGCCTGTTGCAGGAACCACAACCGGCTTGGTGAACCTAACTGAGTAATCAACAACCTCACCAGAGCCTTCAAGCCAAGAAAGCACTGGCTGAATTGCTAGTCCCATTGTGAGCATGCCGTGAGCGAGAACGCCAGGCAAGCCAACCTGTTTGGCGACATCGTCTCTGTAGTGAATTGGGTTGAAGTCCCCCGATCCCCCCGCATAGCGAACCAGAGAATCTCTGGTGATGGGAAACTCTCCCTCGGCAACAACCTGACCGACCTCAAGAGCAGAAAACTCAGGCATCTTCACCCCTAACGACAAGGGTTGAGATTGCTGTGCAGACAAGATTGTCCTGCTTGTCGAAAATCTCTGTGTTGAAGGTCACCATGTGGTTTCCTCCAAGGCTCTTTACGCTCGCAACCTTAAGTTCGCTTGTCAACTCATCACCTGGCACCAGCTGCCGCTCATAGACAAACCGCTGCTCGCCATGAACCACACGAGAAAAGTCAAGTCCAGCCTCGGGGTCTGCAATGACGAGCGAAAGCGAGTGCTCCTGAATGGCGATCGGGAAGGTTGGTGGCACGACAAAACCATCGGCGGTATTGCCAAATGTTGCCGCGGAGAACTCACGAAGCTTCTCAAGCCCGACGATGTAGGGCCTGGTTCGGGGATAACGCTTACCTTGAATATCTGGATTTACCACGAGATAAGACTATTCGGTGTTTGGTAGCGGGGGCGGGGCTCGAACCCGCGACCTCACGATTATGAGCCGTGCGCTCTAACCACCTGAGCTACCCCGCCGCTTGATCTTTTAAGATCGAGCCCCGAGACAGGATTGAACTGTCGACCCCTTCCTTACCATGGAAGTGCTCTACCACTGAGCTATCGGGGCGCTTCTGCAACCGAGACAGATTAGCACTAGCGAACAGCGCTAGGCAAACGCCAAATCTGCAGATCTAGGGCCACTGCGTCATAGCGAACCTTGGACCCAACCACCCTTAGGTTGCCATTTCCAAAGAGGTTCTCTGCTCGCTCTGGAGAGGCAATTGCATCCTTCGGAAACTCCACCCTGCGGTCCTTACCACGGCTCACGCAGACCAAAACAGACTCGGTCTTGGACTCGCGAATGTAGACAAGGGCCTCCTTCGATGAGTAGAGGAACCTCATCGAACCATCAACCAAAGCGCGGTGCTTCTTGCGAATCTGAGAGAGCCTTGCGTAGGTCTCGATCATGGTCGGATCCGCCTGGCGCTCTAGGTTCCATGGCATTGGAGTTCTCGAGCTCTCGCCGTTCCAACCGTCCAACCCAAACTCGTCGCCCGAGAAGATCATGGGGATGCCCGGGAAGGTGAACTGCATGCCCGCTGCTACCCGCTGAGCACCTGGAATCGCGAAGGTCTTGAACCTGCCGGTGTCGTGGGTATCCAAAGCATTTAGGTTGTGCATGCGAACGTGCCACGGGAAGATGCCTGCAAATCTTTGGTGGAGCTGAACCAGCTCGTGAGCACCAATTCCCTTGCGGCCAACGCCAACCTGGCCCTCGTCTCTTTTCTCCTTGGGATTCCAGAGCCAGCGCCAGGTGGGACGGGTGAAGTTCGAGTAGGTCATTGTCGACTGGTAGTTGTCACCCTCAACGTGGTTCGCAGCATCTGAGGTGAATTCGCCAATCAAGAAAGTCTCCGGGGAAACCTCGTCCATGGTCGCCCTGATGGTGTTTGCGATTTCCCTGTTGAAGTTGTCATCGCGAATCCAGCCAGTCATGTTGGCAACGTCAATGCGCCAGCCATCTAACCCGTAGGGCGCCTTCAGCCACTTTGCAACCACCGAGCTCTTGCCGCGAATAAAGCGCTTTCTTAGCTCCTCAGAGTTCCAGTTGAACTTGGGAAGTGATGGCACTCCCCACCAAGAGTCATACTTCTTGTTTGCATCGGAGAAGTAGTAGAACTCGCTCTCCAAGGCTTTGGGGTTTTTATAGGCAGGAACAAACCATTCGTGCTTATCGCCCGAGTGGTTGGCGGTCAGATCGCCCATGACCTTGAGGCCCATTGAGTGGGCTTTCTGGACAAGCGACTGCAAGGCCCTATTCCCACCAAGGAGCTCATCGACAGAGTCAAAGTTGGATGCGTCATATCTGTGGTTAGAGCCTGCGGGGAAGAACGGGGTCATATACAAAATGGTGGCGCCCAGCTTCTTCAGGTGATCAAGGTGCTCCTCGATGCCTTTGAGGTCACCGCCAAAGAACTGCTCAGCGGTTCCCGGTCCCTTGCCGATAACAGGATCTGACCACTTCTTAGGGATGGCCCACTTTGGTGGTGTCATCTTGTCAGCCTCTGCACTTCTCGCAAAGCGATCTGGAAATACCTGATACAAAACTGCACCCGATGCCCACTTCGGAACTGAGTTGTAGGTATTGATCTTGAAGTCATCGCGATCGGGTTGGTCAAGCTCATGCAGGCCCACACCGTTTAGCCAAAAGCTCTCGCCGCTTTTGAGCTCGATGTAGAAGCGGTAGTGGATCTCCGGGTTATACATCACTACCTGACCCTCGAACCAGCTCCAGCCGTGGCGCTTGGCAAAGACCTTGAACTTGGGGGTTAGAAAGCCCTCACCCGAGTCGCTCTGGCGCACCATGACCTGCTTGATGGCACCAAAGGATGAGTGGATTCGAATCCGCAGCTTTACCTTGTCACCAAGTTTTGGTTTTTGATTTGCTACATACAGTGCAGATCCGTCGTGGTGTGGCTGAAGTGCGAGGCTGGTCATTACCGACAAACCTACTAACCCTTGACCGCGCCGCCGGTCAGACCCGACACGATGTACTTTTGCAAATACAAAAACAGGCCAACGATCGGAATCGCAGCCAGCACAGCACCTGCGGCAAATATCGTCCAACGCTGCCCGAACTGGTCAGAGACATACATGTACAAACCAACCGCCAGGGTCTTGCTCTCGGGTTTGGTCAGGATGATGTTTGCCAAGACAAAGTCGCTGCTTGTGCCGATAAAGGCAAGTAGCCCAATGACCGCAAGAATCGGTGCAGCAAGTCTGAGAATGATGCCGTAGAAGATCTGGGTGTGGGTAGCACCATCGATCTTCGCAGCCTCATCGAGCTCCTTCGGAATGGTGTTGAAGAACCCGTACATCAAGTAGGTATTCGCGCCCAGTGCTCCGCCGAGATAAACCATGATCAGAGCCAGCTGCGAACCAATACCTAGGAACGGAAAGACGTTACCGATGTTCACCAGCAGCGCGTAGATGGCAACCAGGGCAAGTAGCTGAGGGAACATCTGCACCAAAATCAAAGTCAAAAGCCCAGCTCTGCGACCGGTGAAGCGCAGCCTTGAGAACGCATAGGCCGCGAGCGCCGAGAGGAAGACCGAACCAATGGCCGCGGTGCCAGAGATGAACAGTGTGTTCACAAACCAGTTGGCGAATGGCCTGTAGGGGTCCTCAAAAAGGTCGACGTAGTTCTGAGTGGTAAACGAGGAGAACAAAGTCGAGGTGAACTGGTCGGCATTTGCAAAGGAGCCGGAGATGACATAAACGATGGGGAATATCGAGTAGACCACCATCACCCAACCAACCAGGTGCTTCCAACCCTTCTTGCGCAGCCAACCCCCAAAGCTGAGCCTGCGCTCGTCGGTGAGAAGCGACTTTGCCTCTTTGTAGGCCTTGAGTTCCTCTTTCGAAAGCTCGTCCATTAGTTCACATCCTCAAGGGTCTTGGTCCTACGGAAGGAGAAGTAGGAGATGGTTCCCACGATGAAGAAGATCAGAATCGAGAAGGCGCTGGCAAGACCAAAGTCACGGCCCTCACCCGTGGAGAAGGCGATCTTGTAGACCATGGATATCAGGATGTCGCTATGGCCCACATTTATAGTCGCATCAAAGTCTTTCGGCCCTCCCCCGGATAAGAGATATATGAGGCTGAAATTATTGAAGTTGAAGGCAAACGAGGTAATCAAGAGCGGTGCAACTGAAACCAGCAGCAGCGGCAGCTTGATAAGCCTCAGCTGCTGCCACGCAGAAGCCCCGTCAATCCTGGCCGACTCCATAAGGTCGCTAGGTATTGACTGCAGGGCACCGGTTGTAATCAAGAACATGTAGGGGAACCCGAGCCAGAGGTTCACGAGAAGAATTGATATCTTCACCAAGAACTCATCGGTTAGCCAGGGTATCTCCGCGCCTCCAAACAGCACCACGTTTATAAAGCCGTAGTCCTTGTTGTAGAGAGCTCGCCAAACAAAGGCGGAAAGGAAGCCTGGGAAGGCGTAGGGCAGAACCATTGCCACCCGATACCAACGCTGACCCCGAAGCTTTGCATCATTGAAAAGCAGGGCCAGTCCCAGGCCAAGTATGAAGGTTGAGATCACAGAGAGAATTGCAAAAGCAAAGGTCCAGATGGTGACCCTAACGAGTGGCTCTCGAATTCCTGGGTCGGTGATGGCCCGCTCGAAGTTCAAAAGGCCGACCTCGACCCGCCAACCTGGAGCCAGCTCTTCGCCATCGGCTGAGCGGTAGCTTCCCTCTCCCGAATCAAAGAAGACTTTTCCATCTTCGACGCGGGTCATGGTGTCTGAGGCTTGGTTGTAATCGAGCCTTGGCCCAAAGACAACAGCCTGTGAAGCATCCGGGGTCATCAGGAAGTACGACTCTGGGTCATCGCTCAGATACAGCTTTGCCCTCACCACCTCTTCCTGGATTGCCGCGATCTCCCTGAAGGGCATCTCGGTATAGCCCTCGGCTGCCTTGGCAGCTCCGAAGGAGTTAAATTCTGTTGGGGTGACCTGCTGCAGCACTTCACCATCTGCCGCTACCTTCACCTGAGTCGCCCCCGACTCATCGGTGATGGTCACAAGAAAGTTCAGCTCACCAGCATCGTCGGTGACAACGGTGAGTGGATAGACAGGCTCTCCGGCAATCCTGGTTTGCCCATTCAATAGCAGGGCATTGATTGCATCGTCCTTGTCGCTGTTGTGCATCGAACCGTAGTTCGTGAATGCGATGTAGCCGGAGTAGCCGACAACATAAACCTGAAATACGGCCATAAAAATCAGGCCGGGGGCCAAATACTTAGCCGGAAGACTTCCACGCCTTAGGTAGACCCAGTTCACCAAGAGGGTTGCCACGGCAACTATGCCCGCGAAGAGGTAGTCCTCGTTTCCGATCAAAATCATGATCGCAAAAACCATGGCTGCGGACATCAGGCCAAGCAAAACAATCTTCACCACGGTGCCGAAGAGAGACGGTGTGCCGCCGTCGTTTAGCGCGGTGTTTGACTTCCTTGTGCCCTTGGGTAGCTGCCAAGTCGGGCCCCGGGTTTCTGTGCTCAAAGTGATCCTCACCTAATCAGAGAAAAAGGGGGCGTCCTTTGTTGGACGCCCCCTCCCTCAGATGATGTTGCTGATTAGCCAGCGATGGCGGCGTTGATCTCGTCGATCATCTTCTGCCAACCCTCAGCTGCGCTGATCTTGCCAGTCATGATGGCAGCCTCAGTTGAACCCCATGAGGCCCAAACGCTACCCATCTCTGGAATCGATGGCATTGGAGCAGCGTTAGCGCCTGCTGCACCGAAGCCAGCGGTGATCTTGTCAGCTGATGCAGCCTCAAACGCACCCTTGTGTGCTGGGATACGTCCACCGATCTCGTAGATCTCGGTCTGAGCTGCCTCGCTACCGATGTACTCACCAAGGAACTTGTTCACATACAGTGGGTCGTCGGTCTGGCTGGAGACGTAGAAGCCGCGAGCACCCATGAACTGGGAAGCGGTCTCGCCACCAACTGAAGGTAGTGAGTAAATGGCGTAGCCATCCTCACCTAGGCCCTCAGCAATTGAAGGTGCGGCCCATGGACCGGTGATCCAGCAAGCAAGCTCGCCGGACTTCATCTCGGCCTCAACGGTTCCGTAGTCCTTGAAGGAGAAGGTATCTCCGTTAGCAGCTAGCCAGTCTGCGAAAGCAAAGCCGCCGTCGCCGCCCATGCCCAGCTCAGAGGTGTAGGAGCCATCAGCGTTCTGAACGAACACTGGAGCACCAAACGAAGTCTGGATGTAGTACATGTGATATGGGTCACCTGAGTCTTCACCCATTGCAACCTCAACACCTGCTGCTACTACCTCATCCCAGGTTGCAGGCTGCGATGGGACCATCGAGCTGTTGCAAACCAGAGCGATGTTCTCAACACCGAATGGGAGGCCGTATAGAGCGCCGTCGTAAGAGAAGGCAGAGATTGCGTTCTCGCGGAAGTCACCAAGTGCGGCACCGAGCTCAACAGGAGCTACAACACCTGCAGCTACAAGCTGGCCTGTCCAGTCGTGAGCACCAGCAAGAATGTCTGGTCCCTCACCGGTTGGAATGGCTGTGATCGCCTCGTCGCGAATCGAACCGAAGTCCTTGATAACGAGCTCGACAGCGATGCCGGTGTCGGCCTCAAACTGTGCAGCAACGCCCTCGAGGGACTTAGCAACCATGTCGTCTGCCCAAACAGTAAGAGTCTCGATGTCTGGGGTGTCCTCGGCAGGAGCCTCGGACTGGGTTGCGGTAGCGGTAGCGGTTGGCTCAGCCTCTTCGGCTGCGCAACCAGATAGAACTAGCGCTGAAACTGCGGCGACCGCGCCGACAGCAAACAGGCTGCGCTTAGTGGTTTTCAATAGAGCACCTTTCAGTACCTGAAACGGAAATAGATATGCCTGCAACGGCAAGCCCCTCTAGTTCACTCCTGGCGAAAGTTAGACGCAAACTTGTAAGCGTTTACAACGATAACAACTCAGTAACAAAGCGACTTAGAGCCAGTAACGACGGCGTTTTCTGTAATCGTTTACAGATGCTCAAATACTGGCCAAACCCCCATTTTTTTGCCATTTACAGCGATTTTTCAATGTCAGGTAATTGGAATCTGAAACCCATACAATTTCGCTCATGACCCTTGCCGATGCATCGACCAACGCGCCTGGAAAATGGTGGCGCAACGCAGTTATTTACCAGATCTACCCACGAAGCTTTGCTGACGGCAACGGCGATGGCATGGGGGACCTCAAGGGTGTTGAGGGGAGACTGGAGTCGCTGAGCGAGCTCGGTGTTGATGCCATTTGGTTCTCTCCCTTTATGAGCTCTCCCCAAAGGGACGCCGGTTATGACGTCAGTGACTACACCGACATTGACCCGCTCTTTGGAACGCTTGAAGACTTTGATTCGGTTCTTTCAAAGGCTCATGACCTGGGACTCAAGGTGATTGTGGATCTGGTTCCAAATCACTCCTCGAGTGAGCACCCCCTATTCAAGGCCGCGCTTAGGGCAGGCAAGGGTTCTCCTGAGCGCAGCTACTACCACTTCGCCGATGGCAAAGGAGAAGATGGTGAGCTACCACCGAACAACTGGCAGTCGGTGTTTGGTGGACCAGCGTGGACAAGGATTGACGATGGCCAGTGGTATTTGCACATCTTTGACTCCTCACAGCCCGATTTCAACTGGGGCAATCCCGAGGTTGAGAAGTTCTTCCACGGCGTTCTGAGGTTTTGGCTTGACCGCGGTGCGGATGGTTTCCGAGTCGACGTGGCGCACGCTCTCATAAAGGAGCCTGGACTACCTGACGTCGAAGAGCTCTCAAGCTCCATGACCGGCAGCGATAGCGATCCGAAGGACGTGAAGCCCCATCCCCACTGGGGCCAGGAGGGTGTTCACGACATCATCCGAGGCTTCCGCAAAGTTATTGACGAGTATGACAACCGCGCCATGGCAGCAGAGGCTTGGATATTGCCGCTGAGCAAGATGGCTAAGTGGGTGCGCAAGGACGAATACCACCAGGCGTTCAACTTTGAATACCTGGCCACCGAATGGGAGGCAAAGCGCCTGAAAGAGGTGGTCGACGAGTCTTTGTTCGAGTTTGGTGCGGTAGGGGCTCCAAGTACCTGGGTGCTCTCCAACCACGACGTCATTCGACACGTCACCAGGCTTTCCTATAAAGAGATCCCCAAGCAGGGCGATGGCGTTGGCCCCGACTACCCGCAGCCGGACGAAGCCAAGGGTCAAAGAATTGGGCGCGCAGCCAGTGCCTTCATGCTTGGCCTGCCAGGCAGCAGCTACCTCTACCAGGGAGAAGAGCTCGGTCTTCCCGAGCACACCACCTTGGAATCTGAGTACCGACAGGACCCAACATTCTTTAGAACAAAGGGTGAGCGGGTCGGTCGCGACGGCTGCAGGGTTCCGATTCCCTGGGAGGCCGACTCTCCCGCGTTTGGCTTTAGCGAGACCGGTAAGAGCTGGCTGCCGCAGCCTGAAAACTACCGCGGCTACAGCCGCGACAGGCAGCAGGGCGTTGCTGGCAGCACCTTGGAGCTCTACAAGCGCCTGCTTAGCCTTCGCAAGAGCAACGCTCTAGGCGATGGAAATCTTGAGTGGGTCGAGAGCCTCTGCACGGACTCCACACTCGCCTATAAAAACAACTCCGTCCTGGTGGTGGCGAATTTTGGACCGGACTCACTGGCTCTGCCCGAGGGAGAAATTCTCGTTACCACCCAGCATGATTTGAGCATCGAGGGAGTCTTGGAGCACGACCAGGTGGCCTGGATTAAGCTCTAGCAATGGCAGTTCACGAGCCAACCAAGGGCTCTCAGTGGTGGCGCTCTGGCGTTATCTACCAGATTTATCCCCGCAGCTTTCTGGATTCCAATGGCGACGGCATGGGCGATCTTGCCGGGATCACAAAGGGTCTTCCGGCACTAAAGGAGCTGGGGGTTGACGCCGTCTGGCTCTCCCCCTTCTACCGTTCCCCCCAAAAAGATGCGGGCTATGACGTCAGTGACTATGTGGCCGTGGATCCGCTGTTTGGTGACCTGAACGACTTTGACGAAATGCTCGCTAAGGCACATGAGCTTGGCCTGAGGGTCATGATTGACCTTGTCCCCAACCACAGCTCCGACCAGCATGAGTGGTTTCAAAAGGCACTTGCGTCCCCCAAGGGTTCCCCGGAGCGAGACTTCTACCACTTCAAAGACGGCAAGGGTGAAAATGGGGAACTACCGCCAAATAACTGGGTATCAATGTTTGGCGGTCCCGCCTGGACACAAGTCCCCGATGGCCAGTGGTATTGCCACCTCTTCGACTCCTCCCAACCGGATCTGAACTGGTCCAACCCAAAGGTCAAGAAGGCGTTCGAGGAGATTCTGCGTTTCTGGCTAGATCGCGGAGTCGATGGCTTCCGAGTAGACCAGCCCCACGCCATGGCAAAGAAGGAGGGTCTGCCAGACCACCCCTATGTAACTGAGGCCGGTGCAGGGTTCATTGAGGGACGTGAGGCTCCACCGATGTGGTTCCAGGATGAGGTCCACGAAATCTTCCGGGACTGGAGAAGCATTCTCGACGAATACCCCGGTGACCGCGCGATGTGTGGAGAGGCCTATGTGCTGCCGCTGAGCTTGATGGCCAAGTGGGTTAGGCCAGATGAGTTCCATCAAACATTCAATTTCCGCTTCCTCGATGCCGGTTGGCAAAAGGACACCTTGGTGGCCGCAATAGACGAGAGCTTCGAGGCCTTCGACGCAGTCGGAGCCCCGAGCACCTGGGTGCTTTCAAACCACGATGTGATTCGGCATGCCTCCAGGTTTGGTGGCGAGTACGGCAGGGCGACCGCCTCGGACGGTATTGGTCCGAGTAATCCCCAGCCTGACAGCGAACTTGGTCTCAGAAAAGCCCGTGCCGCAACACTATTCATGCTCGGACTCCCGGGAGCCAGTTACCTCTACCAGGGAGAGGAGCTTGGCCTACCAGAGCACACCACCTTGGAACCCAAACACCGCCAGGACCCGACCTTTGCAAGAACTAAAGGTGAGCGGGTTGGCCGCGATGGCTGCAGGGTTCCGCTGCCTTGGGTAGCAGGTGGTGAAGCCAACGGGTTCTCGAGTGTTTCTGGTTGGCTGCCACAGCCACAGGGTTATGCAGAGCTCGCTCGTGAGAGCCAAGTGGGCAAAGAAGGCTCCACCTTAGAGCTCTACAAGTCAGCACTAAGGCTCAGAAAAAAGCTTGCCTTGGGTGAGGGTAGCTTCGACTGGGTACTAACCGGAGATGTCCTGAGCTACAAAAACGGAAACATCACCGTAGTTCACAACTTTGGCCAGGAACCCTGGCCTCTTAAGGGCAATGCGATCATTCGCTCAGGTGACGGCAGTGAGACCCTGCTTCCTAACGAGACCGCTTGGCTTGTTTAGTCGGCAAACTCTTTTCTAGGCCACCAGAACTTCTTGCCAGTGACAAAAGCAATCGCTGGAACGATGATCGTCCTAACCAGGAGGGTGTCCAGCAAGACACCTATGCCAACAATCGTTCCCACCTGAGCCAGCGCAATAAGCGGCAGTACGCCGAGGACCGTAAAGACGGCGGCTAGCAGCACTCCGGCGGAGGTAATGACGCCACCTGTAGCACCAAGCGCCTTTCTCATCCCCGCCCTTGTCCCGAGCAGTCGAGCCTCCTCCTGAGCTCTTGTCACCAAGAAGATGCTGTAGTCGACGCCGAGAGCGACCAAGAACAAAAAGGCCAGAATCAAAACCGTGAGGTCAAGAGCCGGGAAGCCATAGACATACTGGAAAATCAGCCAGCTTGCACCGAGCGCCGAGAAGAACGAACCGACAACCGCAATCATCAGGAAGATCGGAGCAGCTAGCGACCGAAGCAGCAGGATCAGAATCAAGAACACAGAAACCAGAATCAGTGGCACAAGAAGTGCCTGGTCTCTTGCTGTTGCATCCGTCACATCCAGCGTCGATGCATCCTGCCCACCCACGAGCGCAATGGCTCCGTCGGGGAGCTCATCGAGAATCACCCTGAGGTCCCTGATTACCTCTAGAGCCTCGTTGGATTCGGGATCGGCATCGAGCACGAGCCTAAGTTCGGAGTAGTTGGCGTCACTTTGGCCATCTGAAATCTCCGCGACGCCCGGAATGTCCACCAGCTCTCTTGCCTCGTCGACATACTCGGTCTCAACCACGACAAAGGTCGGGGTGGCGCTTCCCGCCGGGAAGGCGTCCGCTAGGACCTCCTGACCGAGAACTGCCTCGGGCTTCTCAATAAAAATCTCGGTTGCGCTAAGGCCGTTCTTGATGCCCAAGCCGCCGGAGGCCAGGCCACCTAAAATCGCCACACCAATTGCGGCAACGGCCAGCGGCTTCTTAGAAACCGCGTTGCCGAGCTTTGACCAGATGGACTTCTCGTAGGGGTTTTTTCCACCAACTCTTGGCACGAAGGGCCAGAAGATCCAGCGACCAAATACCACCAACGCAGAGGGGAGAACGAGCAGGCCAGCGACCATGGCAACCACGATTCCCACAGCCGAAACCAGACCCAGCACCTGCCTACCCTCAATCTCAGCAAGTAGAAGTAGTGCCAGGGCAACGGCAACCGTTGACCCGGAGGCAAGGATTGCAGGTCCCGCTCCGCGAATAGCAACTCTCATGGCTTCGCGACGATCTTCAAAGTTCAAAAGCTCCTCGCGATAGCGAGCAATCAACAGCAGCGCGTAGTTAGTAGCAGCACCAAAAACCAAAACCGAGAGGATTCCGGTCACCGAACCATCTGGGACAAAACCCAAAAAGTCCGCGACCCTGCGAGCCAAAATTCCAGCCATACCGTCGGCGGTGCCGACGACGGCCAGAGGTATCAGCCAAAGCACCGGCGAGCGGTAGGTGACCAAGAGAAGCACCGCAACAACGCCAGCTGTAAAAGCTAGAAGCAGGAAGTCGGCGCCCTCAAAGATTGAACCGACGTCCTTAATAAAAGCCTCCGGACCTGTGACGTAGACATCGATGCCAGCAGGCATCGCCTCGGGCGCTAGCTCACGCATTGTCTCAACGCGCTCCGTTGTCAGCTCAAAGTCATCGGTTGCATCTAGCGGGACCGTAATTAGAGCGGTGGTGCCATCTTCAGAGATGGCAGCTGGTGGAACAAACTTCTCCCCCATGACCTCCGCGTTTGAAAACTCTAAGAACTTCTCGTTCGCGCCGCCTGAGGGCATCATCTTTTGGGGATCAAAGGCTCCCTGAATCCACTCAAGTTGAGTTTGCGTGAACTCGGTGTCAGAGAAATAGACGATGAAGGCTGCGGAGCCTTCGACCACATCGAAGTTCTCCTGAATCTTGGCAACCTGAACGCTCTCGGCACTATCGGGAAGTCCGTTGGTTGGTGTTGTTTCGGTGGCCTCGAGAGGAAGTCCAACAAATGCGAATACGGCAAATCCCAGTGCAACCAACATGTTCAGTGGTGCGGTGGCTTTTCCCGTTAGGTACTTGAGCAGCCCGTTCATGTTTCTCCAGTTCTACAGAGCGGAGTCTTGAGTGGCAAGTGAGGGATTCGAACCCCCGTAGGCATACACCAGCTGATTTACAGTCAGATCCCTTTGGCCGCTTGGGTAACTTGCCGTGCGCTAGGCGCAATCAGAAAGACTACCCGATTTTGGAATTGTAAAGTGGCGGTAAAACCCAGAACCGTTTACAGTCTTTTACATGGTCGGCATAGTTGAGGTAGCTCAGCGCGCCGGAGTCTCAACAGCAACGGTCTCTCGCGCACTAAATGGCAAGTCTCACGTCTCCGCGCGAGCGCGCGAGCGAGTGCTCAAGGCTGCTCAGGAACTTGGCTATGTAGCATCTTCTTCCGCCTACACACTTGCCACCGGCCGCTCCAAGAACATTGGGGTCGTGATGCCGTTTGCTGCCACCTGGTTCTTTTCAACGGTTTTGGAAGGTGCGGCTAACGCCCTTGTAAATCGCGGCTACGACGTAACCCTCTATAACCTCTCGGGTGGTTCTGGGCACAGAAAGCGCGTCTTTGAGGACCTTGTCCTTAGAAAGCGAGTGGACGGCGTATTGACCGTTGCGCTAAAGGTCTCCGATGAGGAGCTGAAGCGGCTAGCGGATCTCAAGAAGCCGATCGTAGGAATTGGTGGGCCAATACCGGGAGCTAGATCGATAAGCATCGACGATGAGGGGGCCGGCAGGCTTGCCACTCAGCACCTAATCTCGCTCGGCCACACCAAGATTGGAATGATCTCGGGAAACCCTGCAAGCGAGATGGACTTTCACCAGCCTTACCTCCGGAAAACCGGTTATCACGAGGCACTTCTCGATGCCAACCTTGACTTTGTCCCGCAGTGGATGGCAGAGGCAGACTTCACCGTCGCCGGCGGCTACCACGCCGCCAAGCAGATGCTTGGTGATCCGCGAAGCGCCCCAACCGCAATCTTCTGCGCAAGCGACGAGATGGGCTATGGCGCAATCCAGGCAGCCAGAGACCTGGGTCTAAGAGTCCCCCAAGACATCTCTGTAATCGGGCTCGATGGCCACCCCCTAGGAACGTTCTATGGACTTTCGACTATTGACCAAAAGACCGCTGAGCAGGGTGAATTTGGTGCCAACTGGATCGTCGACATCCTCGAGTCTGGTGATGACAAGCAACTTGCAAACATCGAGCAGCTCACCACCTGGCCCATCGACCTAACGGTGCGCTCCTCAACCGCCCGCCAATCAAAGACCTAGGAGAGAAATGGCAGACTCATCATTCGACATCGTCAGCAAGGTTGACCGCCAGGAGACTGACAATGCGCTCAACCAGGCAGCCAAGGAAATTCAGCAGCGCTACGACTTCAAGGGCACAGATGCTGAGATCTCCTGGAGCGGAGAGAGCATCCTCATCAAGGCAAACTCGGAGGAGCGCGCAAAGGCTGCGCTCGATGTTTTCCAGACCAAGCTAATCAAGCGCGGCATCTCTCTAAAGTCGCTGGATTCCTCAGAGCCCCAACCCTCGGGCAAGGAGTTCCGCATCACCTCGAACATGAAAAACGGCATCGATCAAGAAAATGCCAAGAAGATCTCAAAGATCATTCGCGACGAGGGTCCTAAGAGTGTAAAGAGCCAAATTCAAGGTGATGAGCTCAGGGTTAGCTCAAAAAGTCGCGATGACCTGCAGCAGCTAATTGCTCTTCTAAGAGGTAAAGACCTCGATGTTGACCTGCAGTTTGTGAACTACCGCTAACCCATAGCTAGGTAGCCGGTGCCACTACCGAGAACCGAGAAATAGGCGGCGTCTGCAAAGTACGCAGCTTCCCCCTGCCTCAGGCTCAGAGACTCTTCTTTTGAGGTTGAGATGACAATCTCACCTGCGACACAGACCGCAATTGCTCGACCCTTTAGGGCAACGTCGATGAGCATGCTTGCCCCGCTCGGCTCAAGGCGATAGAGGCTAAAGTCTTCGGCTGCTAATTGATACTCGGTAAGGCCGCCAGTTAGCTCACGGGTTTCAACCAGTGGCTTCTCAAGCTCACTAAAGTCCAAAATCTGCATTAGCTCTGGTCTATCAATCGGCTTTTTGGTCAGGCCTCCGCGAAGCACGTTGTCAGAAGCTGCCATAACCTCAACCCCCAGGCCTGAGAGGTAGGCATGGATGTTGCCCGCAGGGAGGTAGAGCGCCTGGCTTGGTCTGAGCACCACATGGTTCATCAAGAGAGCAACCAGTAGGCCAACATCCCCCGGATGCTCCTGGGCAATCTTCGTCAATAGCTCGCCGCGATCTCCGAGTGACCTAGCTGCGGCAAGAAGCTTCTCTGCGTGCTCGCTGGTTGCCTCGAGCGCCCAGCCGGTAGCGCCGCGGAGTCCCTCGCTCGCCAGAGCCGTTAGCCAGGGTGTGAATGCGGCATCGGCCTCGCTGAGAGCCTCCAGATCTTGCTGAATCATCGCAACCGATCGATAACCACAGAGCGCCTCAAACTCACTAACAGCAACAATGGCTTCGGGCTTGTGGTTCGGGTCGGAGTAACCGGGATAACCTTCCGCAAAGCGCATGGAAGCATGCTCCCTAGACGGGTG
>Ga0209137_1001492_pt1 | contig 22034 bp, 27 predicted proteins | sample SaaInl5LU_22_DNA_FD_184642 | JGI IMG/M metagenome (GOLD analysis project Ga0209137, IMG submission 184642) | Marine microbial communities from expanding oxygen minimum zones in the Saanich Inlet - ESP_105LU_22_DNA (SPAdes) (version 2) | ecosystem: Environmental > Aquatic > Marine > Intertidal...
GATGTTAGCTCTATCAGAATTTATTAAGACTGGCAAGAAGGGTGATAATTGGGAAGAGCTATTCCCAACACCAGAAGCAGCAGCTCCAGCTAAAGAGAAAAGACCATCTTCTGGTGGAGGTGGTGGTGAGGTTAGTATACTGCCTATCCCTCCAGAGCCACCGCCAAAAGACTACCATGTCGCTGGTGTCACCAGGGCAATGACTAAGCCAGAGATGAGTCAGTTAGCTGCCAAGACGCAAGATGCATACACCAAAGCAATGTTGATGAGATCCCTTAATCAACCGTTTAGCTCTGGTGGGATGGTTATTCCAAAGCGTATGAACATGGGCGGCGGAGTTAAAGGCTATGCCGCTGGAGGATTCTCTATGGGCTCAGACATTGTCCCAGCTATGCTTACTCCGGGAGAGTTTGTAGTTCGTAAGCGGGCAGTCCAAAACTTTGGAATGGACAACATGGAAAAAATTAATAATGGCTCCTACGCTGACGGATCAGTGTATAATTATAACTTAGCGGTAAATGTAAGTTCTGACTCAGATCCTTCAAGAATTGCAAGGGCAGTTATTACACAAATCAAGCGGGTAGACAGCCAAAGAATTAGGAACAACAAACTATAATGACTACAGCAAATTATTTAAGCGGTCGTAAACAATACACAAGACCACAGGGCATGTTGTTTGCAGACAATCCTGGGGTAGTAGATAATGGCTTCCACGTTCCTACTGGAGACGAGTTTACAAACTTTATTATTCTTTCTGATGACAATAGAGATGCTATTGATCTTAAAACAAATAGAATTGAAACAAAGCAAAGAACCATCAATGGTAGGATGCGTTCATATCATATTGCCGATAAGGTTAACATCTCTACCTCTTGGAAATCTCTAACTTCCCGTACTGCATCAGATAACCTTATTATTGACCAAGAAGATGGATCAACCTTCGTACCCGCAAATGCAACCTCGTACACCTCTGACTTTGGTGCAGGAGGTGTAGACCTGCTAAACTGGTATGAGGAACATAAAGGATCATTCTGGGTATACCTTGCATATGATAAATTTTCTAACTTTGGGGACGACAAGTATAACAAGATGAATAGATATAACGAAGTGGTAGAGGTCCTATTTGACGACTTTAGCTATACCGTTGTATCTCGTGGAGCAACGACTCACGACTTCTGGGACATCTCCTTATCTCTGGAAGAGGTCTAATGTTTACTAATACAGAGCTGCAAGAGCATCTGGAAAACTCTTCTACTATTCGTTTGCAGTCTGCAGTGATTGCAGAGTGGAACATGAACATTGCAGAGAATGTTTCTAAGCTGGGTAACTATCGATACCGCCCAAATGATGCCGTAGACACAAAGTATAATGTTATTGCACAGTCCTATGACGTCGACGATGCTGGAAATTTTTATACAGACGCAACAGACGCAGACGTTCTAGTTGATGGAGGATTTGATGACCAAGGAATTCCTCTAGCATTTATCTCTAAGAAAGAAAAAGACAGAATGCTTTATTCTTTAGAAGATTGTTTCGGTCGCTTTCGTCCAAGATCTGGGGTCAATAAGTTAAGGTATTTTGAGAACAAGTACTCTCACCATGACACGCTTAACATTGCACGTAGGCCTAGGTACTATATGGCGGATAAAAAAGATAAGTTCAAGTACTGGTCGTCATATAGAACAGAAAATGGTTTAGAAAAGGGTATAGCCAATTTTACCATTAATGGCAAGCACTATATCGAAGACGCTGCGCCGTTTGTTGTTTATACGAGTCCAGTTCCAGCAAACCGCATTGTTGTTAAAATGCAAACAAATGTGGGGGACGTAGATCTTGGCCCATTCTCAAGTTCTTCTGGCACGTTTGATGACCCTCTCTATGGAACAGCAAACCAAACGACTCCTATTCGGTGGAGCATTCAATATTTGCAAGATGGATCGTGGATTAGTGCAGCATCCTTTAATGAAGACTCTCTAAGAACAAATGGAACACCAATTATAGGACCAAATGGATATGTAGAGCTAGCCTATGGACTGTTGGTTCCAGAAGATTACAAGGTAAACTTTAAAGTAGAAAAGCAGCTAACCTCTTCAACATTGTTGCCTAGTCCATCTGGGCTGATTGATGGAACAGCCTACTTGGTAGTAACATCGGCAACAGACGTAGGAACTGTGCACGTTGTCAAAAATGAAGAATTTGAAACATTCCCCGCAGACTATGGCTGGCAGCTATTTGACGAGCTTAGCAGGGCAACTAACTTTGTAACGGACCTAACATCTCCTCCGACTTTCACTAATGATACAAACATGTTTGAATCCTATAGAGAATTCGCTAATATTCAGGGACTTAGGGTTGTAGTTAGCACAATGAATAAGTTTGACTCTACCTTCGACCTAATTGAGCTATCTCCGAGACTCGCTGTTGACCTAAGCGATAAAGTTACGTCGTTTTCTATTAATAAAAACGCTTCAGACCTTGGAGTTAGTGGTTTGCCTGTTGGCCAACTTCTTGCCTCTGCTGGGTCTTTAGATCTTTTCGATTTTGACCAGGCATTTTTTAAAGAAAACACAAACAGTATTATTGCAAACTATACCTCACAAAATGCTCAAATAAAGCTATATGAAATTGTGATTGATGTCAATGGGGCAGACTTTTTTATTCCAATTAAGACCATGTACTCCGAGGGTTTCCCAAGCATCAACAACTCAGACAGGAGCGTTTCCTTGACGCTCAGAGACTTGTTCTTTTACTTTGAGTCTTCTACAGCACCACAAATTTTAATTCAAAATGCTTCAGTTAGCTATGCTGTATCCCTACTCCTTGATTCAATTGGGTTTTCCAACTATGTGTTTTTAAGAAATGACGGGGAAGACGAAGAGGTGATTCCATATTTCTTTATAGAGCCAGACATTTCTGTGGCAGAAGTTTTAAACAAGATTGCTAGGTCTGCTCAGGTGGCCATGTTCTTCGATGAGTATAATAATTTTATTATTATGAGCAAGAACTATATTATGCCTACTGTAACAGAAAGATCTACAAACACTACTCTTCGTGGCACTAAAGATTTTGGGGCATCTGGAATTATTAAGAATAGCTCTACTCAAAATAGCCTGACTAATATTATTGGAATTGCGTCTCAGGATAATGAGGTATTTAATGATGGAACAATTACATATGCCACAAGGTATATTCAGAGATCATTTAGCTCTATCAGGCAGGCAAGTCTTGTAGACAGAAGCAAAACCTGGATCTATAAGCCAGTGTTGCTTTGGGAGGTCTCTGCTACAGAAAATACGAGATCGACTAACGACGAGATCTCTCAACAGTCTTCTTATGCCCTGTCGGCAATCCCACTAGCATCAAGCCTCTCGGCCAGCCTTCCTTCCGTAGTTAATCACTCACTAGTTAGCAACACTATTGATGTGGGCGAGGGGGCATACTGGCTAACTCGCTATAATGGTTATTTTTACGCAAATGGAGAAATCATAAAGTATGACGCGGTCCAGTTCAACATACCTGGCCTATCCGCAACTGAGCTTGCCGCAAGCAATTCCGATGGAGATAATGTCTGGATTAGTAGTATTAGAGAATATCAAAAATACTTTTCAAAAGTTCCATTTAACGGAAAAATTTATCCAACCGGCTTAGTAAGAATTTATTCAGAACCAAATTATGAAACTGTATCTGGGATAACTAGGCTAACAAATGGTGCAGTCAGCAAGCATGGCAGGGGTCAGTTTGGCACAACCGTTGTAGCACATGAGGCTGGTGTGAGCGATTACTGGACAAGCGAAGATAATGTTCGTGGCGTTAGGATGGACCAGAGATATCTTTTTGGAACATTGGATAGTTCTAGTATTGAAACGGCTGTTGGCGCAGCGGGTGTTGACAACACTAGAGCAAAAGAAATTGTTCGGACAGATTTAATCAAGAACTTTTTTGCTAGTGAGTTTTCTGAAGAGATTGAAAAAGATCCAACCTATCCAGCAACAATACAGTCTTCGGCACTTGTCCTAAACGGAACATCATTTAACACAGTCTCTAATCCAACCAGCTTTGTGTCGTATGTCTACAAGCCATTGGAAAATAAGTTTAGGCATTTTGGGACTAGGCTAAGAATAGTTGGCAAGGTCATTGATAGTGAAATCGCTGGACAAAGCGCCTCTGGGCAGTCTACATACTTTACGGTAACAGATGCAAGGACCGATCAAAGCATAGCAATTTCTGGTGGCTCTGGTGGTATTGCCGTAATGCTAAATCCAGAAACAAATAATGGATACTACTTTGAGTTAGCAGCACTTACCGCCATTAACGTTTCAGACTATGAGAGTGACCAAAACATCAATAACATGTTCTTCTATAAAATTAAGCAGCAATCTGGAGATGATGGAACGCTAGACGCTATTCCAGAAAAGCTTTGGAGCGGAGCTGGAAACGTCCTGGTTGACGGTGGAAAATTTACAGGACAGTCTAGGCTGTCTACAGAGTCAAACCCAACTGTATACGACATTGCTGTTGAATACCAAGATATTGGAGATTTTCGTAGATTCTATCTTTATGTAAACAATGTTATTGTTGGGATAGTTGACGACCCAGACCCATTACCAGTATTTAATAATATGGCTTTGTTTATTCGTGGATCAGCAAAATGCATGTTTGAAAATGTTTACGCTTTAACAGATAACTACAGTCAAAATACTACGTTTTCATTAGACACTCCAGTAAATTCTGTATTTGGTAATGATGAAATAAACGCCAGTAAGTCGTTCCAAAGGTATGCCATGAGCGGACTGATTCAATCTACTTACTTGGCTGGAATTAGTGCCTCGGAACCACCAAAATATAATATTTATTTTGAAGAGTTTGGGACCATTATGAGGGAGGCGGCATATTTCGATGTTAGGTATGATAAAGCCTATCCAGCACTGTCGGCAAAAATTTCTCCAACATTCAATAGGATGAAGGGGTATACTATTTCTGGATTTACTGCAGGGTCTTACGGTGCAGAGTTCCTAATTTTTAACAACACAGACACACTTCTCAATCTAGACTCTACTAGCGGAAACTACTTAAGAATTCAGGGGGTAAGCTTCACGCAACAGTCAGACCATGAGCTGTCGGTTGATGAATATTTTGAAAAAATTGGAAACCTTTCCGACCCAGAAATTTCCAATGAGGTTGTCGTTCTTCCTCCAGACAAATATAAGGAAGATTATCGTGACATAAAGCTTAGCAGAATAACGCAGGGTAAAAAAGCTTTCAGCATTGAGGCACCATACATACAGAGTCATGATAATGCAGAGAGCCTGATGCTTTGGCTTTCTAAAAAAATAATGAAGCCAAGAAGGTCAGTTGGGGTTGAGGTTTTTGGAATGCCTACCTTACAGCTTGGAGATATTGTAGAGATAGACTATACTAATGAAAATGGTGTAAATGAAATCTCTGCCGATGACTCTAGATTTGTAGTTTACAGTATCAGCTACGATAGGCAGCAAGACGGCCCAAAGATGACCGCATATTTAAGTGAGGTGCTTTAATGACAAATGATGTGCAGGCGGTGCCAGACTATCCAGCAAACCAGGTTTCGGATAGTAGCAGCAGCTCCAATGCAATAAGAATTGCAACACCAGATTTAATTCTAGTAGATAGCTCTACGATCCCAGTGGACCTTATGACAGATTTATTGTTTGAGGATATTGGCGGCCAAGAAATTATTAGCATCTCTAGAAATGACATTGTTAACGGTCAAGATGTATCTTATCAATTAATTGGAAACACAAAACTTTTAGATCGTACGTATAATCCTAAAAATATTTTTAGCGTTTCTGGAACACTGGACAAATACTTTGCAAACTTTTCTATTAGATTAGACACTCATATTCCAGAAAATGGGACTGGCCCAGAGGTTTTGCCTGGGCAAAATCAAAGGGTTTACGTAGAAAGCCTAACAGGAGACATCATCATAGATATAACAAATATGGAAGTAAACGAAAGATTAGACGTAGAAGTCTTAACAGGGGGAGTTCTTGATAATGATACAATATATGTGGAGGAATCTTGATTACTAATAAGGGAAGAAATATTTTAGCCAAGTATCTAATTGGCCAAGCACCAGCATACGCATCTTACTTGGCAATGGGCATTGGCCCGAACCCCTTGGGGCCAACTGATTCTCTGGGCAACTATGCCTCGCAGACAAGCCTGGACTTTGAGGTTCTCAGGATCCCAATTACATCTCGTGGATATGTGTATGACGATAGTGGTGTTGCAAATATTGTGTTTGCTGGAGAGCTTCCCAGCAATCAAAGGTATCTTTTTACAGAGGTTGGAGTTTACTCAGCAAAAACAAATCCAGCAGCTGGAGCACAGGATAGCAAAATGATTTACACATTTTCTGAATCAGAAAATTGGGAGTATCATACAGAGCTTACTGCGGTAGGAATCGACACAAAAGTAGAGCCGCTAAACCTAGGCGTTGCAGGCTATAGTATAGAGGTCTCTGAGCCAGTTTTTAGGACTAACACAGATAACTATATCTTTAATAGCAGCGTCAGAAAGGCACGATTTGAAAGCCCAAGATTTTTAGATAAAACTTTGGTTATCTCTGGTGCGACATCATTTTTAGAATCGGACGGCACAGCGGTCACTGTTAAGGAGCGTGGGGTTGGGGATCCATATTATGGCTCTCATGTTCACCTTACAGGAATTAGCCCAGATTTCAATAAAAACTCTGCAGAGGATGAGTTGCGATTAGCGTTCTCTGTAATCAATAAAGATGACGATCCGTCCAGCCCAACGGTTGGAGGCGTCAGAATCCTACTCGAGTTTGCATCTACTGATGCCATTAATCCAGATAACTATGCCAGGGCATCAATTGACCTTGGCCCAGAGGATGTAAACTTTTCAGAAAACAGATACATCATTACAACTACTAAGCTAAGCCAATTACAAAAAAGTGCTGGCTTTACTTGGAATACTGTAAGTTCTGTGAAGTTCTATGTCATGGTATTTGATACGATTACCGAGGAGCCCTCTTCAGACTTCTATATAGCTTTAGACGGGCTTAGGTTAGAAAACGTAACCGCTCAGAATCCCCTCTATGGACTTAGTGGATATACTCAAATTCTAACAGACGACGGACTGCCTATTACAAAAGAGCCAAACTCTTCAAACCTTGTAGAATTTAGGTTTGGAATGGATGTAAGCTAATGCCTAGGGGTCAAGAGCAGGTCAGGATAGCTCGGGCAGATCTCCCAGAACTTTCTAGGCTTGCAAACGGGAGCTATGGCCACGTTGTTCGGTATAGAATTATTTCAGAAGACCAAAATAGATTTTCTCACTGGAGTCCAATAACACAGCTTGAAGTGCCAGCAGTTACTCAAGTTGAGGGAGACATTGGGGTTGCTGGGAATATTATTCAGGTTGTATGGGGCGACGAAGAGAATCGACCAAACTATGATGTTTTTGTAGATTTTGACAACTCTGGTTATTTATATCATGGAACAACGCCAATACATACATATTCTTTTCTTTCAAATATATCCTACTCAAGTGTGCAAGTAGCTGTACAGGTGGCAAGCATAGAAAAAGAAAGAGCTAGCAGCATAACAATATTTGAAAGTCCAGAGATTAATCTGGTAGAATTAAGCTAGGAGAAAAAATGTCAAAAATACCATTGCCAGAACGTGGTCAGCCACTAGACCTTTCATACATCTATCAGGTTGCGAATGCGGTAAATGAGCTTTCTGCACAGCTTTCGCCAACTACTGGAAGATACACTAGCGTAGATACCGCCTCTGCGGGACAGCAGTCTGTCAGAACGTCAGACGCCAGGATTGTTGGTGGCTATGTCACCGTCACAAACAGCTCTACCACTAGTCCAGACGGCGAGGGTAGCTTTAGCTATAACTTTAGCGATTTTACATACGCCCCAGTAGTAACGGCAACACCTATACTCATTGATGAAAACTCTACAGAGTCTGGTAAAGATATCTCTATTGTTCTTACTAAGGTTACAAATAACCGTGTAGAGGGTATCGTAAAGTTTAACACAATTGGTGTTGCGTCTGTTGGTATTAATCTTCTTATGGTTGGTATCCCAGTCTAGGATATCTTAGTGGATAGAGAAGCCTATAACAGTGCTCCAGTAATTCCTGGTAGCAAAAATGTCTGGTTCCTAAATGGAGATCTTGTAAGAAAGCATCACTTCAATAGGTCTAACGGAATCATGTCTGTCTTTAATGTAACAAAAAACAGGCTAGAGAGCTGTCTGATTAGCGACTTTAAAAGAAATAGAGAACGGGCCTATACCTTAATAGAAACGGCACAGCTTATGTCTAGGCATCAAAAGCATTTAGCAAGGCTAGCTGTTCAGGGGCTAATCCAAAAACCAATGGGTGCTAGTGAGGGTGGTGCTCCAACTTGGGGACTGAGATCGTATTACTCAGAATCCCAGGTACGTGAGATCCGTGATATACTTGCATTACAGTCACATGGTAGACCAAGAAAAGACGGCTTGATTACCAACAGTAACACTCCAACTGTTCAGGAGTTGACAAGGCGTATGGGGGATGGTATCCTTACATATACGAGAACAGAAGACGGACAATTTATTCCAATATGGACAGAGTCCATATAAATATAGAAGGGTATGAGATGGACAAGAACGCAACAAAGGTAAACATTGCTTTGGGTTATACACTTAATCTGGGCAACTTTCAGTCTCTCAGGATTGATCTGGGTGTAGAAGATTCTGTACGCCAAGACGAGAATGTCGATGAGGCTTTTTCTAGGGTATATGATTTTGTAGAACAAAAGCTTATTGCCAAAATTAACGAAGCTAAAGACGAGAATACAGAATAGTGGCAGAGCGCAAAGACCGAATGGCTTTGCTCAGTCGCTACAGTAAGTTACACACGCTGCGTTATGAAGAAAAGCCAGTACACAACATTAACAAAGAGCAATGGGCTGCAGACGGCCTGATTGAGTCATATGGCATGTCTATGTGCTATGACCTAATGCAATACTACTTTGATGTTTCTCCTAATCCTAGTTGGGGATACTTTGCCAACTACGCTGATAAGATCATTGAAGCTAGGAAGCGTTTAGACCAAGATTTACAAGAGAGAGCCGAAAGGCAAAAGATGGCAAGGGTGTGGTTAAATGAGTAACACAGAAGCAAAGTTAATTTCTGCAGTATTAGAAGACAAGCAGGTCCACGTATTACTACAGGCAAATGTAGACAACCTTCTTCGTACTCATAATGATGTCTGGCAGTTTATCAGAAACTACTTTGAGAGCAATCACTCAGTTCCGCCAGTTGGCCTAGTCGTAGAAAAGTTTAGAGACTTCGAACCACTCAAAGGTATTGGAGCGACAAAGCACCACCTTGACGAGCTTCAGGTTGAATACTTAAACGATAGTCTTAAAGACATTCTGCGTAATGCTGCCACAGAGGTTCAACTGGGGCAAGGCTCAGAAGCTTTAGAAAAGCTTATTGGAGAAACCTCAGAGCTTAAGAAAAATACCTCCACAATTCGTGATATTGATGTAACAGATCTAGACTCTGCTATTGCTTTTTATGAGAACGTAAAGAAGCAGCAAGAGCTTGGGGCAATTGGGATTAAGACTGGCCTGCCAGGATTTGACGACTACCTGCCTTCAGGAATTATGCCTGGACAGCTTGGGGTCTTTCTTGCTTATCCTGGTATTGGTAAGTCATGGCTTTCGCTGTATTTTGCGGTACAGGCCTGGAAGCAGGGTAGGTCTCCTCTAATCATCAGCCTAGAAATGTCTGAGACCGAAGTTCGTAACCGTGTATTCACTATTATGGGCGAGGGTCTCTGGTCACACAGAAAGCTTAGTGCTGGAGAGATCGAGCTAGACACTTTGACCACTTGGCACAAGAATCACCTTCAAGGAAAGCCAGAGTTTCACATTATTTCTAATGACAGTGGTGGAGAGATTACCCCATCTGTTTTGCGTGGTAAGATCGACCAGTACAAACCAGACTTCGTAATTGTAGACTATCTGCAGCTAATGAGTCCAAACCAAAAGTCAGACAATGAGACTGTGCGCATGAAGAATCTATCTCGTGAGCTAAAGCTTATGGCTATTTCAGAAGAGGTTCCAATTATTGCAATCTCCTCAGCGACGCCTGACGACGTTACGAAACTAGACACCGTTCCAACCCTAGGTCAGACTGCTTGGAGCCGTCAGATAGCGTATGACGCCGACTGGGTCATAGCTCTGGGTAGGGGTAGCAACAGTGACGTAATGGAGTGCGTCTTTAGAAAGAACCGTAATGGATTTATGGGTGAGTTCATGGTCCAGGTAGACTTTGATAAAGGACACTACAAGTATAAAGACGTGCAGGACTTTAATTAAATAAACAAATAGGCTTTATAATGGATGCATGGAAAGCATACATCATAAGCCGCTTAAAATATTTAAGCTAGAGGGTAGTATCTATGACGACTCTATTCTTTGGAGGCTGCGCATAGAGTATGCAGATCTTTTAATTGCAGAAATGCGATTTGATGGATATGTACCGAGGTTAGATATTGACGAAGACTTTACTATAGAGTATAATGAAAACATAAAGGGTTTTAACTTTAAACTTTCAATGTATGGAATTTATGTGGGAAAGAGAAAGAGCGAATGGATATTCGGGGTAGACGGAGCAACAGTCATTCCTACTCACCAGAACAAATCAAACGAGTCCTGGCAGGAAGTGGTCTAGACATAGAGTCTGAGGTAGACACAGACTTTATTATTTTCTGCCCATTTCACGGTAATCACAGAACTCCTGCTGGAGAAATAGACAAGATTCGTGGCACGTTCTTTTGTTTTTCATGCCACCACGTTGCAGATCTTGTAGAGGTCGTAATGCATCAGAGTGGTAGGACATACTTCGAGTCTATTAGGTTTATTAAGAGTAAAGAAGTCGCCACCAGTCTTGAGTCAGAGATTAGCCAAAAACTTGTGGAGAAGCCGTTATATGTTCAATATGACGAGCTTCAGGTAAAGAGATTGCACTCTACCGCCCTAGAGTCTCCACGTGCTCAAACATATTATAGTGGGCGTAAAATTACAGACAGTTCTATTAAAAAGTTTAGTCTTGGTTATTCTGACAAACAGGATATGGTCACAATTCCCGTTCACTCTCCAGATGGAATGCTTGTAGGCTTTGTTGGAAGATCTGTGGAGGGTAAGTCATTTAAGAATACTCCAAAGTTGCCAAAGGGTAAAACTTTATTTAATTTAAACCGTGTAAAGAATTCACGTACCGTATATGTCGTGGAGTCCTCATTTGACGCCATACGGCTTGACCAGTGCGGTTTTGCAGCGGTAGCAACGCTTGGGTCAAACGTGTCTAATTTCCAAGTTGACTTGCTAAAAAAATACTTCAATGATATAATTGTCATTGCAGATAATGATGAGGCTGGGGGTAACATGAAAACCAGGCTTCAAGAGAAGCTAGGTTCTCGTGTCTCAGTGTTATCATTAGACACAAAATATAAAGATATCGGTGATATGGATGACGAAGACATTAAGGCTTTAAGCTTTAACTTTGATCAGTCAATTGCTGAGATATTACAATAACAATACAAACAAAGTATAAACAAAGTATAAGGAGAAAATATGAGTGTAGTTAAGGGTCTCAAAAATATTAATGCCCTACTCGACAAGCCAAAGTACGACAGCGACAAGCCTCGCGTTCGTTGGCTGAAGCTAGCAGATGCCCAGTCGGTGAAGATTCGTTTTATCGAAGAGCTGGACGAAGAGTCTGCAAACTATAAGGAAAGCCGTGGCCTTTCTCTGGTGGTTAAAGAACACACCAATCCAAAAGACTACCGTCGTAAGGCTGTAGACACTATGGAGTCAGAGGGCCGCGACTGGGCCGAAGAGATGCACCGCAAGGATCCCAAAGCTGGGTGGCGTGGTCGTCTTCGCTTCTACTGCAACGTTCTCGTTGACGATGGAATTGAAGAGCCATATGTTGCCATTTGGTCTATGGGTGTAAGCAAGATGTCATCTTTCAACACTATTCGTGAGTACGCTCTGGAGACTGGAAGCATTTCAAATGTTACCTGGAAACTAAAGCGTAACGGCCAGGGCACGGAAACAAGCTATACGCTTATTCCTTCTGCTCCAGATAGCGAACCATTTGACTGGAGCAATGTAGAGCCATTCGATCTAGAACTGGCTCTCAACCACGTACCATATGCAGAGCAGGAAGCCTACTACTTGGGCTTCGACACACCCTCTGTTACTTCTTCCACAAACGTGGAGTGGTAATCTAATATGGCATACGTTGGCTTACATGTTCACACCCACTACTCGCTCTTTGACGGTATTGCTACCCCACAAGAGTATGTAGACAGGGCAGCCGATCTGGGAATGACGGCCTTGGCAATTACTGACCACGGCTCTCTTTCTGGTCACAGAGAGATGTATCGTGCTGCAAAGAGTAAGAGCATTAAGCCAATACTTGGCGTGGAGGGCTATATCACCGAAGATCGCTTCGATCAGCGGGACAAGGATAGTAGAGAGGGTCCGCTTGACCTAATCTACAACCATATAGTCCTCCTAGCCAAGAACCAGCAGGGGCTAGAAAATCTCAATAAGCTTAATGAGATTGGTTGGACCGAGGGCTTCTACAAGAAGCCAAGAATTGACTATGACGTTTTAAACAAATACAAGGAGGGAATCATTGTTACCTCTGGGTGCCTTAGTGGCACCATCGCCAAAGCAATTGAGGCCGAAGAGTTTGCAGAAGCAAAACGCCAGATTGAGTGGCACAAGTCTGTGTTCGGTGACGACTACTACATTGAGGTAATGCCACATAACCCAGCTGAGATTAATCATCAGCTTTTGGCCTTGGCAGACGAATTCGGGGTAAAGCCAGTTGTGACTCCAGACTGCCACCACGCACACGTAGGACAAAAAGACATACAAGAGCTTAAGCTAATTCTTAATACATACAGTAATAAGATTGAAAAAGACGCCACCTTTGAAAAGTCTAAGAAGCATGAGAGCCTAATGGACAGGCTTGACTACCTTTATGGTGCAGATCGACAAATGAGTTTTAATAAGTTTGATATTCATTTAATGTCTGATGAAGAGATGCGAGCAGCGATGCTGTCTCAGGGTATCGACAGAGAAGACATGTATGAGTCAACTCTAGAGATTGCCGCAAAGGTAGAAGAGTATGACATTAGAGATGGCCTAGACCTTTTGCCAGCTCAGTATCAAAACCCATATCGGGAACTGGCCGAGCTAGCCGTAGAGGGGCTAAAAGAGCGTGGGGTGTACAAGACAGAGGGCTACATGGAACGCCTCGAAGAAGAGATGGGCATTATCGAAGACAAAAACTTTGGCCCATACTTCTTGGTAGTCCGTAATATGATTAATTGGGCAAAAAAGGAGGGTATCCAGGTAGGGCCAGGTCGTGGTTCGTCTGCTGGTTCACTGCTTTGCTATGCGCTTGGAATTACTGATATTGACCCAATCAAGCACGGGCTTCTCTTCTTTAGGTTTATTAACCCAGAGCGTAATGACTTCCCAGATATCGATACTGACATCCAGGACACTAGGCGTGAAGAGGTAAAGAGTTATTTAGTTAGACAGTATCGACACGTTGCCTCCATTGCTACGTTCCTCGAGTTCAAGGACAAGGGTGTTATTAGGGACATTGCTAGGGTCCTACACATCCCTCTTACAGACGTGAACAAGGTCAGTAAACTGTTTGATACCTGGGACGAATACTGCACGTCCAAGCAAACAAGAGAGTTCCGAGAGAAGTATCCAGAGATTGAAAAATATGGAGAGCAGCTACGTGGTCGTATTCGTGGCACTGGTATCCATGCCGCTGGTGTCGTAACCAGTAAGGAGCCAATCTTCCGTCATGCACCAATGGAAACGCGCACAGCCCCAGGCTCTGGGGAGCGGATTCCGGTTGTTGCTGTAGATATGGAAGAGGCAGAGCGTATTGGCCTCATCAAAATCGATGCCCTTGGACTTAAGACTTTAAGCGTTCTGCGTAGTGCTCTAGACATTATTAAAGAGCGACACAGAAAAGATATTGATCTGCTCAGCATTGATATGAATGACCCGAACATCTATGAGATGCTGTCTAGTGGTCACACCAAGGGGGTGTTTCAGTGTGAAGCTACGCCGTACACCAATCTTTTGATTAAGATGGGTGTCAGTAACTTTGACGAGCTAGCAGCGTCTAACGCTCTTGTTCGACCTGGTGCCATGAACACTATTGGAAAAGACTATATTCTTCGTAAGCATGGTAAGCAAAACATTGCATATCACCACCAAGTTATGAAAGACTTTACATCAGAAACATACGGATGCATTTTGTATCAGGAACAGGTCATGCAAGCCTGTGTAAACTTGGGCGGTATGTCTATGGTTGAAGCAGACAAAGTCCGTAAGATTATTGGTAAGAAGAAAGACGCTAAAGAGTTTGATGTCTTTAAGGATAAATTCGTAGAGGGTGCTTCTCAGTTTATGGCACCTAATTCTGCTAGAGATCTTTGGCAAGACTTTGAGGCTCATGCAGGGTACTCGTTTAACAAGTCTCACGCTGTAGCATACTCTACTCTGTCATACTGGACAGCATGGCTAAAGTATTACTACCCACTAGAGTTTATGTTCTCTATCCTAAAGAATGAAAAAGACAAAGACGCTAGGACAGAGTACCTAATTGAAACGAAGCGCATGGGCATTGCAATTAAGCTGCCTCACGTAAACGACTCCGACACCGACTTTAAGATTGAGGGCAAGGGAATTAGGTTTGGTCTCTCTGGAATTAAATACATTTCAGATAATATTGCTTCTAAATTTATGGCAGCTAGACCTTTTAGTTCTTATTCAGAGCTGGAAGAGTTTGCTCTACGTAAAGGCACGGGGGTTAATTCAAGATCTCTACAGGCCCTAAGAATTATTGGAGCAGCTACATTTGAGGACAACCCAAGAGACGAAGAAGAGATTCGCTCTAACCTATATGAGTATCTAAACCTTCCCGAGTTTAATATTACGGTACCATCCCACTACCACGCTTTTATCAATGAAGTTGTAGACTTTGACGAGAAGGGGTCGTTCATCCTTATGGGCATGGTCAAGGCTATTAAGCGTGGCAAGGGCTGGTCCAGGGTTGAGATTCTAGACAAGACTGGCTCTGTTGGTATCTTTGATGAAGAGCAGACTGGTATTGAGACAGGAAAGACATACTTATTGCTTGCTAGCGACAACAGAATTGTTTCCGCTATTCCAGCTGATGAAATTAAAGGTTCCGATGCCGCAATCATTAAGTTCTTAAACTATAAAATGTTGCCCTATAAAGATGACGAGATGTTCGTGGTTTCGTTTAAGCCAAGGGTAACCAAAGCTGGTAAAAAGATGGCGACGCTAACAGTAGCAGACTCTTCTAGAGAGTTGCATTCTGTACTAGTGTTTCCAACTACATTTGCCAAAGCATATATGAAGATTCAGGAAGGCAGTGTTCACACATTCTCTTTCGGAAAAACAAAAGACGGGACAGTGATATTGGATGATGTACTTGGATGAAATGGCAGATCACCTGCACCAGGTTGCAACAGAGAAGGGCTTCTGGCCAGAAGAGGTAGACGACATCTTCATTACCAAACAACTTATGATGGTAGTGTCTGAGGCCGTAGAGGTTATGGAAGCAATTAGAAAAGATAAGGGCAAGCAAGAGGTTGCAGATGAGATGGCTGACATTATCATTCGCACACTTGACTTATATGCTGGACTAGTAGAGAATGGCTATACAGACATTTCTCTAGACCAGGCTCTAGAAAATAAAGTTAACTTTAACAAGCAAAGACCAGAAAGGCATGGTGTTAGGTTCTAATGACAACGATTGATGAGGCTATGGCACAACTAGATCCAAAAATTAGAAAGCGACTAGGACCAGCTGTTGGGATTAAGACTGAGTTTCAGCCTACCCCTAGCCCAGGACTAAACAGGGCATTAGGTGGTGGCTTGCCATATGGCAGGCAGGTGCTTCTTTGGGGAAGCAAGTCTAGCGCAAAGTCATCCTTGTGTATGCAGACTATTGGCTTGGCACAAAAAGAAGGCAAGCTTTGTGCTTGGGTAGATGCTGAGATGTCTTATGATGAAAGCTGGGCGCAAAAGCTGGGGGTAGACACCTCACAATTATTGTATTCAGAAGCTCGTAGCATTAATGATATGGTAGACGTCACTGTGGCAATGCTACATGCTGGAGTAGACCTGATCGTCATCGACAGTATTAGTTCCTTGTTGCCAGCAGTTTATTTCGAGAAAGATTCGAATGAGCTAAAGCAGCTTGATCAGACTAAGCAGATTGGTGCTGAGTCTAAGGATCTTAAGCATGCCTGGATGATGATTAACTATGCAAACAACCAAGAGAAGCCATCTTTGATTATGGCAATCTCACAAGCTAGGAACAACATTACAGCTATGTACACACAGTCTGTTCCTACTGGTGGTAATGCGACGCAGTTCTTCTCATCTACAATCATTAAGCTATTCTCGTCATCATCAGATAATAATGCTATTAAGCATAAGATTAAGTCTGGCGACAAATTGATTGAGCAAAAGGTTGGTCGTAAGGTTCGTTGGGAAGTTCAGAACTCTAAGACTTCAGCTCCTGGAGATTCCGGAGAATATGATTTCTACTTTAAGGGTGATCAGGTCGGTATTGACGTTATTGGCGATCTTGTAGACACGGCAGAAATGCTTGGCCACGTATCTAGAACTGGTGCCTGGTACCAGCTAGATGATGGAACCAAGGTCCAAGGTCGTGAAGCCTTTGTAGAAAGAGTAAAAGAAGACAAAGAGCTACAAGAAAAACTGAGGGCAAGTATCGATGGCTAAGTACACAATATTTCCTGGCAAGTTTCAATGCCACACTTGTAAAAGTGAGGTTGGGACTCTTCGCTTGTATGAATCGTCTAAAGTTATAACCTGGATGTGTTCAGATAGGCATGTCAGCAGTGTGTCCCTACAAACTAGAAAGAATAAGAGGGACTATGAGCGAAAGGTCTGAGGGCAAACGTATTGGTGCTAAGCTACATAAAAACTCTGGCCGTAATACTAAAAAGGGTGACGCTTCTTGGCACAACTTCGTAATTGATTTTAAAGAGGTTGGCAAGAGCTTTACTTTAAATAAAGATGTATGGGCAAAAGCTACGACAGATGCCTTGAAATCTAACAAAGATCCTGCTATAGTGGTAGTTATAGGTAGCGAGGGTATCAAAACAAGACTGGCAGTCATAGAGATGGCACTGCTAGAACAATTGCTAGAAGAGAGAGAACAATGAAAATTTTAATGCTAGATATTGAAACAACGCCGATGCAGGTTTATACCTGGGGCCTTTGGGACCAGAACATTGGAATCAATCAAATCATTAAGCCAACTGAGATGATGTGCTTTGGTGCAAAGTGGCAGGGCAAGAAGGCTGTGACCTTCAAGTCAGTACACCACGATGGCAAGAAGGCAATGCTAGAAGAGCTACACGCCATGATGGAAGAGGCAGATGCCCTTATTGGGTGGAATTCAGCTGCATTCGATCACAAACACATTAAGAGGGAGTTCCTTGAGAATGGAATGGCCCCACCCTCAGTAGTCAAGGACCTCGATCTTATGAGTGTTGTAAAGGCAAACTTTAAGTTTCCATCTAACAAGCTTGACTATGTTGCTCAGGCTCTTGGAGTAGGTTCTAAGTTTAAGCACTCTGGATTCGAGCTGTGGATTGACTGCATGGCAGGTGACGACAAGGCTTGGCGGGAGATGAAGAAGTACCAGATTCAGGACGTAGTTCTTCTAGAAGAGCTTTACAAGGTACTGCTCCCTTGGCTTCCAGGTGCCAGCAGCGTAACCATAAAGGAGAAGAGAGAAATCTCAGATCCAGACAAGATGGTACAATAGTATAGTGACAACAGAAAACAAAACAACAATTGACATGGTTAATGGTTTATCGGAAATAGCAGAGTTTATGGATGATGAGGAGCTTACTCAAGCTCTCACAATGGTAGCTAAGCTAATTCTAAAGCCAGATATCCCAATCAACGTTGCGACACTAGAGATTGTTAGGCTGCAAGCAATTGCAACCAAGATGTCTTTTAAGGCAACCTGGATGGCTAACGTAGATAAAGGAGACAGGGCAAAGAAAAACATATACTTTACGGCAGCAAGCTCTATTAACGAACTTGTTGCAGCTCTAAAGTATATTACCCGATAATATAATGGCTAAAAGTTTACTAAATGAATTAATGCAAAACGCCGACAGGCCACAGAAGTCTTCTCCAGAAATGGATGCTTTGATTGAAAAAATTCAGTCTGGGTATATTGCTAATCGTGGTCCTAGGCACCAGCAGAAAAAGAGCTTTGCGCCATCTACCATTGCTTATGGGCATGGAGAGTGCGCAAGGTATTGGTACCTGGCTTTTGAGGGCGGTACGTTCGAAGACTATGCAGATCCATTTGCTGGTGCAAACATGACAAATGGTACTAAGTCACATGAGCGTATTCAGAAGGCTATGGAAGATGCTGGAATGCTAGTTGACTCCGAATTTAAGATTATTAATGAAGATCCGCCTATCTTTGGATACGGTGATGTAATCTTAGACTGGAACGGAGAAGAGCTTCTTGGTGAAATCAAGACAGCTATGCAGGAAGGCTTTGAGTACAGAAAGAAGAGTCGTAAGGCTAAGAGCGGCCATTTGATTCAGCTTCTTATTTATATGAAGATTCTTAAAAAAGCAAAAGGTGTTCTCATTTATGAAAACAAAAATAACCATGAACTACTGGCTATTCCTGTTGAGGTAAATGATTACTATATCGGATGGGTAAACCAAGCATTTGAGTGGATGAGAGATGTTCGTAAGGCATGGGAAGAAAAGACTTTGCCTACAAAAAACTATCGATCTAATTCTAGGATCTGTAAGACATGCCCTTTGGCAAAAGTTTGTGCAGATGCTGGAACTGGAGACATTAAACTTAAATCATTGGAGCCCTTGGATGAAGCCTTGTCAGTGGTGTGATACAGCGTTTGAAGCTAACGTAAGCTATCAGATATACTGTTCTCCAGAATGTCGTGATCAAGCAACCAAAGATAAGATATCCCAAAGGTATGCCATTGCTCGTAGAGCAAAAATGATGGGTAAAAAAAGATATTGCAAATCTTGTGGGGTACTATTGTCTGCCTACAATGATGATGTGCTTTGTTTATCTTGTGTTATTAATCCAACAGACGTTTCCAAAGCTTTAAAAGAAATTAAGGGCATTGCAGATGGTAAAGATAAGCCAAATAAGTAAACAGCCAAACCGAATATGCGCAATAGATGCTAGCACAAACAGCCTAGCCTTTGCAATTTTTAATAAAGAAGAGCTAGAGGCTTGTGGGAAAATTAAGTTCGAAGGCTCAAACACCTACAGGAAGCTTGCAGACGCCGCCATTAAAACGCAGGCATTTTTTAATGTCTATGGCAATTTTGATGCTGTTGTGATTGAACATACTGTGTTTATGAATAGCCCAAAGACAGCAGCAGACTTGGCGCTGGTGCAGGGTGCCTTGCTGGGGGCCATGTCAGTCATTGGTGTAAAGCAAATTAAATCAATTAACCCAATTGCCTGGCAGACCTTTATTGGCAATGGCAGACTAACCACTCCAGAGAAGCAAGTTATCAGATCTGATAATCTAGGAAAGAGTGACTCTTGGTACAAGACTAAAGAGCGAGAGTTTCGCAAGCAAAGGACTATTAGGTTTGTTAATACTATTTATGATAAAAATATAGATGACAACGATGTCTCAGATGCGATCGGCATTGGGCATTACTCAATAAACAATTGGTCTAAACTGGCTTGACAAGGAGGCATGATGGCTGCTAAACTTTATACAAATGAAGCGTGGCTTCGTAAAAGATTTCTTATGGACAAGAAGACTCCACAAGAGATTGCAAAAGAATGCGGGGCAACTGTTGAAACAATTTACGTATATTTAGCTAAGTTTAAATTAAGGAAGTCTAAGCGTTGAGCAAAGAGACAGAGCAAAAAATAACAGAGGTTATGGCTGGCATCGAGAAGATGCTAATTCAAAAGAATAGGGCGTATGGAGATTCTGCACTAGACCCAGTTCGGGTATTTTCTAAAGAAGATGCTATTGAACAGCTCTATGTTCGCATAGATGATAAGCTTTCTAGAATTCAGAGGGGTCACGAGTACCCTGGAGACGACACAGTATTTGATTTAATTGGGTATTTAGTATTACTTTTAATTGCTAAGGAGAGACATGAAAGAGTACAGTAACAAAGAGCAGCTGTCATTTGACGATATTTTGCTGGTACCAAGGCATTCCGACATTGAAAGTCGTAGAGATGTAATGCTTAACGCAACAATTGGAAGAGGCACAAAGAGAAGTATTGGAATGAAGATTCCACTTATTGCTGCTCCAATGGATACCGTCTGTGAATGGGAGATGGCAGCAGCTATGCGTAACGCTGGTGGCCTTGGAATTTTGCACAGGTACATGCCAATTGATCAGCAGGTGGAGCAAGTAAAGCTAGCTAGGGATGCTGGCGGGACAGTGGGTGGATCTGTTGGAGCCGTTGGACAGTTTGCAGAAGATGCCGCTAAGCTTGTTTATGCTGGTGCAGAGTTAATTCTAATTGACATTGCCAACGGTCATAGTGATTATGCCATTAAGGCTGTCAAGAAGCTTAGGCAAAGCTTTGGCAGGGACGTACATATTATGGCTGGAAACGTGTCAACAGCAGAGGGATATACTAGACTAGCAGATGCTGGGGCAGACTCTATTCGTGTTGGAATTGGTGGCGGATCTGCCTGTACCACTCGTATTGTTAGTGGACATGGAGTTCCTACGCTGGCATCCATTATAGATATTAGAAGTAAATACGAGTATGGTGATGGTCCAGACATCATTGCTGATGGTGGAATTCGCAACTCTGGCGATGCAGCTAAGGCCTTAGCGGCAGGAGCAAATGCGCTTATGGTTGGCAGGATTCTTGCTGGCACAGACGAGTCCCCAGGAGAGGTTGTCGACGGACGCAAGGTCTTCAGGGGAATGGCTTCTAGGGAGGCACAGGAGGCTGGCAGAGGCACTGTCTCTGGGGTGGAGGGTGTCTCCACTACCGTAGAACATGTTGGAAGTGTTAATAATATTATTAATGATTTTAGTGCGGGGCTGAGGAGTGCTCTCTCATACACAGGTGTAGACAACCTTATTGACTTCTATGACGAGAGCATGTATAATAGAGTATCAAGCAATTCGCTAAATGAAACTAAACCTCACGCAAAGGAATAATAATGGTTCGTGCTCGCAAGACAGGTACAGACGGAAAGCCCACCAAGTTCTTTCGTTTCCCAGAAATTACTGTAGATAACTTTGTCATTGAAAAGGGCGAGCTTATCAAGATCAAAGATGAGTGGGGCATGAGGTTTAAGTTTGACAGCCTGGTCACTAATACCGAGACCGGTGCGCAATGGGTAGACTGTTATGAGGTTTACCGTGCAAGAACTGGGTGCCTAAGATCATTTAGGCTAGAGCGAGTGAAGAGAATTCCTAAGAGGAGAGGTAAGCGTCGTGCAAAACGAACAGCAGATAGTACAACATCTTGATCAAGTAAACAAGGTTGTCGGAGAATACCTGAAGGGTAGTGATCCAACCAAGATTTCCAAGCAGCTAGACATCCCTAGGACAAAGGTTGTTGGTTTAATTAAAGAGTGGCAGGCAATGGCTTCAGATAATTCAGCCATTCGTGCTAGAGCTAAGGAGGCCTTGGTTGCTGCAGATGAACATTATGGCAGATTAATTTCTAAATCATACGAGGTAATTGATGATGCAGATACAAATGGCGACTTAAGATCTAAAGCTGGAGCAATTAAGCTAGTTATGGATATTGAGTCTAAGCGTATTGAAATGTTGCAGAAGGCTGGTCTTTTAGAGAACAAAGAGCTTGCAGAAGAAATGCTAGAGATTGAAAGACGTCAAGAG
>Ga0209137_1001493_pt1 | contig 22032 bp, 15 predicted proteins | sample SaaInl5LU_22_DNA_FD_184642 | JGI IMG/M metagenome (GOLD analysis project Ga0209137, IMG submission 184642) | Marine microbial communities from expanding oxygen minimum zones in the Saanich Inlet - ESP_105LU_22_DNA (SPAdes) (version 2) | ecosystem: Environmental > Aquatic > Marine > Intertidal...
ATAGGAATGTTTACCATTTAATAATTTATCTGCAGGATTGGTTGGAAAGGTATCACAAATACTACTTGGCCAAAAAATCCAAGGATTACCCTTTCTTATTTCTAACATAAAATTCTTTTAATTGTGGGAATGTTTCTGTAAAGTTAGTTCCTCTACGAGTATCATATTCATCAACAAACTTAATAAAATCCTGTCTAAACTTTTCAGTTGAAAACATACTGTTACCAACTGCATAATCATAGATTCGTTTTATTTTCTGTATCTCTACATTTGAGAATCCATAATTATCGTGTTTGAATTCTTTAATACCATAATATAGTGCTTTTTTAGCGGATTCTAAAATAAGTTCTTTATGTTCATCATCTAAAATTTTAACAGATAAATGAGATGGCCATCTTAAATACGAAGTATCTAACTGAATTGCAGATACCCAATATCGTTCATTGTTTTGATGTTTTCTTTTCATCTCAAAAACTCTATCAATCAAATCACTATAAGTGAATACTGATAATGCATTAAAGGTTGCCATGATGTTTATAGTCATCTTTGGTAGTTCGGTAAGGAATGTATCCACATTAGTCCAAAAGGTTTCGTAATTCAATCCAAAACGAGTATATTCGGCTTGTTTATCAGTTCCTTCTACTGATGTGAAGATAATCAGTTCTCGTACCTTATTGTTGTTTGATAAATCTTGACATAATTCGATAAAACGATTCATCAGTTTTTCAGGTACATTCATATTGGTATTGATTGCTAAAGATAAATTTGGATTTTGTTCCCAATTTTCTTGAATATATTCTAATACCTTAAAAGTATCTTTAGAAAGTAATGGTTCTCCACCTGTTATTCTAAAAGTATGTAAATCTTTATATAAATCAGGCCACCATTCCCAAAATGCTTCTACATATGGGTTTTCTTCTGATTGTTTGTAAGGCATCTCACCTTTCTCTCTCAAAGAATCGATTTGATTGTAATTTGTAGAAGTTTTATACGGCCCATGTTTTTCAATTTCTTCTACCCACTTAGATGAGTATTGAGGACCACAATATGCACATGCAAAATTACAAGTATTAGAAAATGAAACCTCAACATATTTTGGATTAAAATCAGTTTTCCAATGAGAATCTTTTATTTTATCATACTCTGATAAAGACCAAGGTTCTGCTGATTTAAATGTTCTATCAGAAAACGAATCTGAATTATCTTCAACATTCCAGCAGTAGTTACATTCATCAGGTCTTTTGCCTTCTAACATTTCTTTTCGTTTTTGTTTTTTAAAACGAGTGTTATGAAGTGCCGATGGATTTTTTCTTATTTCTCTCAATGGAATTTTATGAGGTGCAGGGTGGTGACATGAGTGAGTCATACCCAATCCAAGATGCATGGTAACTTGTGTCCATTTTGCTAAACAAAAACCACAACCTACTTTATCTAATTTATTTTTAACCTCTTGTAATTTCATTAGAGTTTAATGTTTATAAATTTTGCATTAGGAGTTATCTCCTCAATACTAACCAACTCATATTCTAAAGAATTAATACCATCTGATTTATAATCCCACTTACCTTGTTGCATTTGGTGAACAAATCTTTTCTCATTTCTAGCAGTAGTTTCACCTTTTGCCCATTTATCAACCCCACCAACATTTATTAATCCCTCATCTTCATGTTCTAAACAAGTCATTCGGCCGGAAACTCTGTGTGGTACTTTTGTATTTGGTACTTCGATTACTTCTGTTTTAAATTCACAATTATATGAAATTCCATCGTTTCCAATGTTAGTTTTATCCAACACTAACCCATCTTTAAAGTCGTAATGTAAGGTTAATCCATCATTTGTTGGATTTAATGCAAGGTCTTGAACTTCCGAAGATGTCAATGCTCTATTATACATTTTAATATCTGCAATATCCCCCTTAAACCATTTTGAGATGTCATCTTCACGAACTGATGTAGTTGTTCCTAAATAGTAATTAACATTACCATACCTCTTTAACATACCTTCAAATTCTTGTGGAGAATGAGTACCAGTTCCCCATCTTGCATCAGATTCTTTTCCATTCATATAAAAATGAACTTTATTTTCATCAACTACAAGTGTAATCCAAGACCATTGATTTTCATATCGCTTCATCCAAGAATAGATGTGGTCTTTTTGATTATTCCAAATTTGAGATGTATAAGTTCTCGAATTATTATAAGATAACCCATAATCATATCCTGGTCTACGGAGAATTGGGTATTCACAAAATCTTCGTTCAGTATCACCTACTAACCAAATTGGAACTTTTTCTTCTTGCTGGTGTGCACGAACTAAAACTGAAATAGTATGAGAACGTGATGTCAAGTTTCGTAACTTACGAGTACATGGAATCTCTACATACGAATCTTTACCATTAAAAGAAATAAAATCTTGTGGTTTTGGTGTAAACTTCATATTACTTTCTTCAACATATCCCTCAAGAACACATCTCCAAAACAAATCGTCATCTTCCATTCCCCAATCCCAATAATCATTAGAATATCCATTGGTTCTTTCTACCTGTTCTTTTGAGAAAAGGATTGCACCACCAAAGTATTCTTCATACTTTAGTTCATAGTTCATCTGTGAAATATTAGTTGCAATATGTCTTGGTTTATCTTTTGGAAAAGTATAATCACAACCACCATCCATATCGGGTATCATATCAATATCATGCCAAACGATATAATCACAACCATCTTCAAATGCATGTTTTGCAGCAATGTTTTTAGTTGCACCCCTATTGAATAATTTATCATCAACTTGGTGGGCAAAATATATTTGGTAGTCAATTCCTTGACCTTCTAAATATTTACCAACCCGTGGGATGAATTCCTTTAAATGGGCTTCTCTATTTCTATATGGTACACAAACTCCTAATTTCATTTTATTGATTCTGATATTGCTTTTTTAAATTTTGTAGTACTCCAACCATGTGAACGATTAATCCAATGTATTTTAGTACCTAATTCTTTACCAGTATAATCACTATCGATATAATCATCACCCAAAAATCTTACATCTGGGTTAACTGCTCGTATTAAAACTAATAATTCTGATTCGGTGTTATAACTCAAAAAAGTAGGTTGAGTAAAGAAGTGTTTTAACATTTCCTTTCTTTCTTCTATCGAAAGTATTGGTTTTAATTTATGAGGACGTTCTATCGTTGGGTCATCATGTAAGAATATGTATTGTTTTTCACAACTCTCGTTTATTTCTTGGAATAATTGAATATAACCAGGATGAATTACATCAAAGTTTCCTGCAATCATTCCTATCTCTGGTTTTACCATCATAACTCAACTGATATTTTGGTTGTTTTAGTTGTTATGGATTCAGTTAGTTTGTTAGTGTATCTAACGGTGTTTAATCCATCTATTCTGAAATCAATTAAATCATGTCTGACTTCGTTATAGTATCTTAATTGATTTTTTCGTGTTTCGGAGTGAACCCATTTATTACCAACCGATGAATTCGATTTATGCTTTAAAGATTTAAATCTACTATCCCTTCTAAACGGTTTTGGTAAGAAGGTAGTAAAGGATTGTTTCTCTTTATATAAATATATATTATTTAAATTCACCGAATAATTCTGACCTAAATCAATGCAAGTTTCATCATTAGATAATTCAGGTAATAATTGAGTATATAGGTAATCTGCAGATTTAAATTCTCCGAAGTTTCTTACTTTTGGAGTAATTGGATTTTGTGAAATTTCAACCACTTCTTTTGGAGTCAATCCAATATCATATATTTCAATACCACCGATTAAACCATAAAAGAAATCGGTATTTGTTTTTTTATCATTAGCAGAACCTATGAAAATCTCATCAGTAGATAGTTGTAAAATATCAGTATCTATTGTTTGAGTTTCCAGCAATTCCCCATCAACATAAAATGATAATTCTTTATCAGAATATACCATTGTCAAATGAACCCATCGTTCACCTACTATATCAGTTGAAATGGAATATGATTTTTTGTTTACATCATATGCTTGACAAAAGAATCTACGAAAGGAATTGTAAAATAATCCAATGTTATAACCTGGTATAGAAATAATTGGTAGTTCATCATAATCTTTATTTTCGTTGAATTTTACATCTTGAGGTTTTACTAAAACTGATATTGAAAAGTCATCTTCTAACAAAGAAGTGTTTTCTGCATATAATTTTATGTAAGAATTAAATCCATCAAATTTAAATGCATGAAATTCTTTAATATCGTCTACTCGAGTAGTTTCAGTATCTAATTCTAAATCAGAGTGAATACATCTAACTAATAAATCATCATCCTCAAATCCCCAACCCCAATATTCATTAGAGAATCCGTTGATAGTTTTGAAATCTTCTTTGGTAAACATAGTTACCCCACCAAAGTAATCAAAGAAAGTGGTTTCGTAGTCATGTTCTTGTAAGTGAGTTGCAAGATGAAGTGGTTTATCTGAATAGGAGTAATCTACATCCTCGGGTAACATATCCACATCATGAAATACAAAGTAATCACAGCCTTTATCGCATGCAGATTTATATCCAACATTCAGAAGTTTACCACGATTAAATGGGTTATCATCCGATTGTTCAACTATAAAGATTTCATACTCAATATCTTTGAGATAATCTTCCATATGAGAAATAAACCTTTTTAGTTGTTGGGGTCTGTCTCTATATGGAACAATTATACCAAGTTTATGAGTTTGTATCTTCTTCTTTAACTTCTGTTGTCTCCTGGATTCTCTCACTACCTCGTTCTGGTCTATTTGTATTACCTACTGTTTTTGCTTTTGCTATTTGATAGAATTCATTTAAATACCATTCAAATCTTTCTTGCCATAAATCAGCATCCAAGTCATAGAACCAATCATTCATATCACCAAGTGATGATGCAATTGATTCCAGTGCCTTAACACCTCTTTCTTCTAAACTTTTTTCATCTTTAGATGTTGCCATAATTCAGTTTTTTATTTTTAATAATTTCTTTTTTAAGATATTCTGCAATTTTCTTTTCTACATCAGATTTATTATCAGAGGATGAATTTAAATATACTTCATAATTCAATTTTTTAATTTCAGTTTCTTTTAAAAAATCTTGATATTCTTTTTGCATAAAAATGTCATTCGAAACGGTACTTACTTTATTTTTACTTAAAATCATTTCTAACATAAAAATAATACTTGGAAATACGTTTGATAAATCATTATCCGATTCTGTTAAATCTGTAAGTTCGTTATCTATTTTTTCAAGAAGTCTTACAACATTCTCGTTATGTAACAATTCTAATAAGTTCATATTCGTTTCGTTCTTGTTTGTCTAATAATGTATAAGATAATGTTGATAATCCTATTTCAGTATATTTTAATTCTCCAGTTAACACATCGTTAAAAAATATATCGGAATTCTCCTGTATATCTGGATTATATGTATAATATTTTTTAATAATATTAGTATCTTCATCATGAACTAATGATTTATACTTACCATCCAATCTAAATGGTAAATAAAGTTCATCTGAAAACAAATCTAGTGTATCTGTGTTTAAATCACCGTATAACTTTAAGTGGTTTAGGTTTTTACCACTATCAAGTATAATTTGATTTTTATAAATAGATTTGTATGAAAAATTACTAATAGGCTCTATTCCATATTTGTTTTGTATTACATCAAGTGATTTATCCCAAGAATTATAAAGTAGATTAACAACACCCTCATGTAATGGTGAATCAAATACAATTATATTTGAAAGTTTAATATCACTTACATCATCTGATATTTTTATACAATGATTGGTGTAATCGTATATTTTAAAATCATTTGATATTTTTTTCTTTAATATTTTATTGTTTATAGATAATAATAATTCATTTTCTTTCTTATCATATGAAAAAACACAATGATTCCACGAATTTCTTGAATATGAATTTATCACTTCAAAATGATTTTCAGAAGTATCCCATATTTGTGCAATTATTTCATTACCACCATTCAAAAATACGCCAGTATCACACCCTTCAAATGAAAATAGTTTTTTAATAGTAGTTCGGTCACCATCATCATTAAACCAAAAAGAAAATGAAAAAGATTCTTGTATTGATTTCTTGTAAATACTATTTAAAGGTCCGTATATCTTAGTATCAACATTAAATTTATTGAATTCTATTTTATTTTTTCTTTTAGTAGTAGATACCTTTACATTTTCAATTCGATATGGAAGTATATCTAATTCATCATAATTAGAATATATGTTATTTAAATCATAAAACTTTTCAAGATATGCACCACTTCGTTGTAATCTATAAAGTAAATCTAAATCCTCAAACCCATAACCCCAATATTCATTGGAATACCCATTAGCATTTTCAAAATCTTCTCTTGAAATTAAAACCACACCACCAAAGTATTGTGGATATGGTAGTTTATCATCATGTGCCTCTACATTAGTTGATAAATGAGTTGGAGAATCTGGATATCCATAATCACACTCATCTGAAATAGGTAACATATCAATGTCATGAAATGCAAAGTAAGTATATTCCTCACCAATTTCCTTTACTACAACATTACAGAGTTTACCATAATTAAATGGTCTATCATCTGTTTGTTCAGCAATGAAAATCTCATAATCGATTCCTTTATCTTTAAGGAATTCTCTCATATGAGGAACAAAAACATCAAGGTGTTCTTGTCTATCACGATAAGGAACTATGATTGCTAATTTATCTTTCATATATTGATTATAACTTGAGTGAGTTCTTTCCAATTTTCATACTCACTATAATTCTTACGAATCATTTTCTGTAACTTATATTCTGTGTTTTCTACATCTATCTTCCAATCATTAAGCTGTATCCCTCGATACATCTTACGATATTCTTTCCAATATGTATAATCTTCTTTTGTTTCTGAAACTTCTTTAAGTCTCTCTAAAACAGTTGAATCCCACTTGAAGTGGTGAACCTGAATAAATCCTTTTTCGATAGGATATCTTTTAGGATGACTCCATCCTCGTTCTTTCCAAGTATCAGTATCACCAATAACTGCAAAGTGTTGACCAGGTGTTACATCAATCGAACCTTTCATTACACAACATTTGTTTGGCATTGCTCCACTTATTGGATATCTAAAAAATCCTGCAAGTGGAAATGATTCCCAAATATTCGTATCCTTTTCTACTAAAGGAAACTTCCCTCTCTCTCCTATTCTATCGAGGAATCCACCTGTAATAAATTCCCAACCATTCTCATCACATTCTGTAATAAGTTCTCTCAATGGTTTCGGGTAAATGTGGAATTCATCGTCATCCGAAACCACCCACCATTCCTCTGGTTTGGTTCGTTTAACTTCATTGTATAATTCTGTTACTCTTTCCCAATTAAATTTTGGTTCAGTAACTATTTTGTAAGGTTTAATTCCAAGATTAACAACCTCTTCTAAAATACCATCAAGTTCGTGTTGTCTATAAACCACCACATAAATATCATCTACGATATCTTTATAGTGTTCTAACATATGTGGAAGTAAAGTTGTATTGTGTCCAACAACTGTAACCAAATTTAGTTTTTGCATCTCTGAAGAATTGTTAAACCAGTTGAACTTGGTTTACTCTTAAATATACCATTATTGAAAAAGTTAAAAATTTCCCACTCAGAATTATCTTTTAATTCTTGAACTAATTGAGAAGGGCCATTGGAATAATCTAAATGAGTTTTATCCCCTAAATCATCTGGTATTATATGTTCTTTTTCGAAGGAGTCATCAGTATCATGAATTGATACAATTCCATTTGGTGAAAGTAATTTAGAATATAATTCAAAATCATTTTTTACATCCTCGTATGAATGACCTGCATCTATGTGAAGGTAATCTATTTCAATATCTTCTTTTACAAAAAAGTTATAGTATGCATTTTCAGTAGTGTCTAATATCGTTCTTGGGAAAAAGTTTTTACGGAAAAATGAATCTTCCTTCTGCCAATCTACATATCCACCAACCCCATTTGCAGCATCAACTAAATATGTTACACCGATATCTCCCCAGTTATAATCTCTATTTCCTTCGAAAATTTTAGAATCATATAAATCAACTCTAGCTTGAGTCATTATTCTTGGTATAAATCCACCTCCACTACCAAGACAAACAATTGTTTTTGCTCTCATGTAATGGATTATAGAATAAATTAGCAACCCATCACCAAGTGTCAAATCAGTTGCCCCATGGGTCCATCTATACGGCACTCTTTTAAGTTCCATATATTCGTTTCCATTTACATCTTCTTTGTAATCTTGGTTGTGAGTAAAAAAATCTTTTATGAAATCGAGATTCAGTAGTGTCATAACTATAATAGTGTTATAGTATATAAGTTAGAGGTTATTAATTTTATTATTAATTTATTAAGTATTTTTTAAACTATATTAGTTATATAACTATACCCCCTACCCCCTTTGTATATACATATATACGATTTCTCCAAACGATAAAAAAAAGTTAAAACTTTAACATTTATTTAAAAGAAAGATAATAATTGACTTCTAACTTGGTCTACCCAGTCTTTTTTATTATCGTATTTTTTTAAGTATTCTATTAATTTATTTCTTTCGTTTACTCGTGTTTCGTGAGAATCTTTCTTTATTTGTTTCAAACAACTATCAAATTCGTTTTTAGTTCCAGCTCGATATTTGTAATCGACTTGAGGACACCAATCTGTATTAATTATTGGTAATTTTCCGTAATCTAATGCCTGAAAAATAGAATATCCAAAGGGTTCTTTAAAATATGCTCCATGAAATATTCCCCAATTTTTACCCATAAATGCTTGATAAATATTTGGATTCCATTGAAAAATATCTACATTTGGTAAAGTAAATGAAGTAGTTTGTTTTAGATTAATTACATCATATTGGTTTGTTAATGCAACTCCCTTTTGAATACCATTCATCCAATGTAAACATTTACGAGATTCGGCACGAGAAGCAAATCCAACTACACCATTATCTACATGAGTAGTTAATTGAGCAGGACCTTGGAACTCATAATAGTTTGGGATTGTATAGGTATAATTTGGAAATCTATCCTTCATTTCAGTAGGAGTTAATCCAATCCAAATTCTTCTTTTACATGTTAATAAAAAATCATCATAGAAATCTACATCTACTTTTGTTTGTAATTGTATCCTATCCAATTCTGGCATCTTTTTCATTACCGAAGTCATATCTCTTGGATATGCATGTACGAAAACTATTCCAAACTTATCTTCATGTCTCCACAAATGTTTTCGGTGATGGTAATTGGGGTGTAAGAAATGTATCCACTCTGATTCACTACACCACTTTTCAGTAATATCTTCATCATCAAAATGAAAATGATATTTTAAATTTTTAGGAAGTGAATCTTCTCTAAAATTACCAGGTCGTTTTGAATCTATGAGTAATCTATAATACCGATTATTTGGTAGATTTGGCCAAACTTCTTTTAGGAAGTTATTCACCCATATATCTGCACCACCTTGAACAGTATTTCCTGCTCCAGTGCAAACTAATAAAAAATATGGAGGTGTTTTTGTTTCCATTATATAACTTTCATATAAATATTAAAATTATATTTTCATTAATTGTTTTTGAGGTAATCCTTGTCTAATCCAAGTTACCACAATATATTTAGTTCCTTTGGTAACTGGTAATCCAGCATGAAGAGTATCTGTATTAGGTGAACCATTTTTGTTTAAGTTTGTCCAAGTTAGAACATCACCACTCTTACCACTTACAGTTATATCCAATGATGGGAAGGTTGTTTCACCACCTTCATAATCATCATTAAGATACATTATTGCAGTTTTCCATCTATTACCCATTTCAGGATTTCTAGCTTGTCTTAAATCTGTATAATAATCGTGATGAGGTTTATACTCACCACCTTCTTCATACTTAATAATAGAAACTGGTAATTCTTGTTGGTCAATATGTGTTCCTGTTTCTGATGCAAATATCTCACGAACTTTTCTTAATAATGGAGTTTCGTTATTGTAAACCGCATTGTAAGCTTTTCTATATTCTTTATCATACTCCACATTACCTGCATGAGTTCTTGCTTGAGTATATTCTGTAAATTCTTTTATTAAAGAATTACATTCTTTTTTAGTAAGTGTTTTTTTAGTGTGTTTATATTCAAACTTATCATTTAAAGTTTGAGGTGAGATTAAACTATATTGTTTTGCATTATGAAATCCTACAAATGAATTCTCATCTAACTTAACCTTCGGTGTACTATCAGTTCCACCAAAAACATAATCCGTTGGCTTAAAGTGAACAAATATATTGGCATATGATTTTCCCTTTAAAGGATACATTCTACCATGTTCTAAAATATCACTCTCGTAGAATACCATTTCACCTGGTTCTAAAAATACTTCGTGCCACCAACCATTATGGTCTTTTATTTGCAATCCCCATGGTTCTTTCATATCTTCTTGGTAGATTGAACAGATTGCTGAAATTATATGTGTACTCGGTCTATCGGTATGTGATTGTAAAATATCACCATCTTCATAGATACGAATACCATATGTTGAAGTATGAACCAAATTATCTTGTTTAGACCATTCACTACACATTTCATGCATAGTATCTTCAAACTCTTTTAATAAAAGTTTATTGGTATGTAAATGAGTAATTTTGGTATTAAGACCTGGTTTATGTGCATTACGAATATATTGTAATACACTTGGGTCTTGTGTTGCTTCTATACTTGCTTTATCTTCATTTTGGAGATACCATACCAACATTTTCTTGTAGAGTTTTGTTGGTATTTTAACTTTCTTAAATCCCTCTCCAGTGAATGGTTTTCTTTGAGATTTCATATTTATAACGTTTATATATAAATATATAATTTTTTAATTTGTGATTTTTTTATTGTATTTCACCTGGTTTTGGTTTTGGATTTAAACCTCCTCCTGGACTTGGAGTTGGAGTTGGAGTTGGTGCACCATCTTGTTCAACTTGAACAATATAAGTTCCAGCTGGAGATGTTAATGTAACCGAACCAAATCTTGAGAATTGGTCAGAATTACCTGTCATATTAATTGAGAATGCAGTACCAGCTAGAGATGGACTTGTTGTAGGTGATATCGATAACCAAGGTGATGCGGGTGCTGGAACCGTTTTAGCATAAGAAACATTACCACTTGTTGTAAATGGATATGTACGTGGTCCTACATATGGAGCAATGATAGGTGTTGTTGGTGATATTGCAAATGTATTTGGTATTGGTGGAGCAGGTTGTGATATAGAAAAACTACCATTACCACCATCACTTGTAAATGAAATAGTACTTGTTCTTTGTGAGGTACCTGTATTTGCTGGTACACTTACCGAAATAGTTGCAGGACCGTTTCCACTTGTACTTGGGTTTATACTAAAAACTGGATTAGATGAACTACCATTCCATGCCAACGAATTAGGTGTTGTTGTTAAAGACCTGGTTGGTGATGTACCTCCAGATGATGGTATTGATGTACTTGTAGATGGTATATTAAATGCATCTGGGATTGGTTCAGGAACCGGGTCTGGAGTTGGTACCGGAGTTGGTGTTGGAGTTGGTGTAGGTGTAGGTTCTGGTTCAAAATCAGGTATTGGTGTAGGTGTTGGTGTTGGTGTTGGAGTCGGAGTTGGAGTTGGCGATGGTGGTGCCGCTTGTGTAACTGATATTGTATATACTTGTGGAGCAGTAGGTGAATTGATATCAATATACGCAGTTCTTGAACCTGGGCCTGGGTTAGCCGCATTTATACCAATATTAAATTCAGTTGTTGGGCTTGCAAGTTGAGTACCTGTTGGGCTTAAACTAAACCAAGGTGATGTTTCTATTTTGTTAAATGGAACATTTCCATCTACACTTATCGGAAATACCAAAGATATTTCATGAGGAGTACTCCTTGTTAAATCAGTTGGTGCTATATTAATAAAGTCTGGTATTTTTTGAACCACAGGTATTGTCACAGCCCCAACTGGATTATTAAATGTAACCGAGGCCGTTCTTGGTGTAGGTCCTACTGCAGGAGCACTAAAACTTATAGTTGCATCACCAGTTCCACTTGGAGATGGGTTTATTGTAAGAGCAGGTGCAAGTGGTCCTGAAACTGAAGTATCCCATTGTACATTTGATGTTAAAGTTCTTGTGGGTGAACTACCTCCAGCACTCGGTATAGTTGCCTGTGTATTCGATAATGTAAAAACATCAGGCACCGATACATACTTACCAAATACCAATCCGATTTGAGTGGGGAGGGGATTTGGAATAAAATCTGGATTACTATTTACTAACGTAACTTTATATGAGTAGTTATAGGTTGGATGTCCAATCGGTAAATTAGTACTCCAAGTACCTGGGCCTGAGATAGGTGAGGGTGGAGTTGGTATTGGATTGAAGTTAGGTACACCAGCTGGTATTTCTGGGTGTGGTTGTTGAAGCGATACATTCCATTCTACATTTGGATGTGCCTGAACTTGGATTGATGCTGGCCCAGCATCACCTGTTGTTATTAACTGACCGTTTTGTGATGGTGGATTTGCCGTATATGCCCAACCGGTAACTACCCCACCCGCAGGTGGTACAAAGAAATTTAGGTAAGCCTGAGCTGGATTTCTTTTTTGTAATAAATTCGTAATGTAAGTTCCTGGGGCTACAGGTGACGTTACTGTAAATTCAGCATTTCTAAACTCATAATCAGTATTAGCACCAACTGTTGAAACATTGAAAAAATAAGTTGAAGGTGAACCTGGTGGTACTGTAAAATTAGTTTGACTTACCGGTGTATTTGGAGATGGTGTTCTTGTAAAAAATGGAGAATCACTACCTCCGAGATTCACCGAAAACGGTTCATTAGTATTGACTGTTACTGTTTTAGTCTGAGGGGTTTCTCCTGAATATTCAAATAAACCACCGTTTGGGGTAACTGTAATTTCAGGAACCGCCGGTTGACCCGTTTGGGTAATCTGATTAACAATTGTATAAGGTGTCCCACCCACATTAAAATCAACAGTAACTACGGCTGGTCTTGGTGTAAATAATGGATTTGAAGAAACTGTGTATGAAATAGGCGATGGACCCGTACCGCTCTGATTTGGTGCAGGTATGGTTACATATGGTTGATTTGATGTAAAAGTCCAAGGAGTATTTGATGGAGCATCGGTGTTGATACTCTCATTACGAGTTACTCCATTAAATGGGACTGGTGTTCCTACGGTATTTGGTGCAAATGCTCCAAAAGCTCTTAAACTTAAACCAGTTTGAGTTATTGGTAAAATTACAGGCCCGCCAGGATGAGTGAAATTCAACTGAGCGGTATTTGGTTCAACCCCTGTATAGGGTCCTGCTGTTATTGTAAAATTACTATCATCTCCGATACCACTTGAATTTAATCCACTAACTGTAAAGAGTGGAGCATCCGGTCCGGTTTTTGTATAACTCCATGGATTTGAATTTGGTGTTATATTTAACGAAAAAGATTGAGGTCCTCCAATATAATTAAAGTTTGCAGTACTTGGGTTTATAGTAAGAGTATTAGCTACTGCAGGTGCAGCCTCTTGAATTATTGGAATAGGATAATAAAATCCATTTGGATTACTTGGACTAGCTAATGGAGTATCCCCTCCCTTATTCATCTCAGGTGACCACGAACCAAGTCCAGCTGAGGGAGCATACGCATAAATCCAAGTTTCTCGTTGAGATGTTGGTGATGGGTTTTGTGATACATTTGCATAAACATCACTTAAAACATAATTATCTTCTAAGTTTTGTAAATTTGTTTGTATTGGAGTAGTACCTACTACAAATGTGGTATCTGTATTTGGGAGAAGGTTATCTGGTGCCGATGTTGATATACTAAAAGATGTATTAAATTTCCACCTAAATGTCCACACTTTAACTAAACCTGCTTGATACGGTATGACGTTAGTAGAATATCCAATTGGATTTTGAACCCCACTTGCATTGTATCCAGTTAGTGTATGGTTGTTATATAACTGATAAACTTGTAATACATCTAATACGTTCGCGAATAATGAGTTTTCATCTTGTAAATTATATGCACCACGTAATATAGACTTTGTATTTTGTGGATTTTGTAGATAAGCCGGTGGATAACCAACATCGGAAAACTCTTCAGTTGTAGCTGGTAATGATGATACACTAATAGTATGTGGGTTCAATTGGGAAATAGAACCACTTACACCTTCTGAAGGACTTATTGGGGCAGTTGGGATTGAGGATGGTACAAGTGTTTGACCAAGTGCATAATATGTTCCATCTGCTAATACATTTACATCTATGGTATGTCCTCCAGCTGGAATAGCATAAAATAACGGACTCTGATTACTAACTAAAACTGTTGCTGGACCAGGTTGTCCTGCACTTGGTAATAATGTATAGGGAGAATCTGCTGTATAATAAATTGCATTTTCTGCCACTCCACCACCAACACCACCATAAAATTCAGACATTGATAAACCAGCAACACCATCTGTCCAGTTACCACCAAGTGAAGGTGCACCAGGAGAAAACCCAAAATCCAATCCCGCTTGAATTAAATCAAGGGTATCGTTGGTGTCGTTCTCGAGTTCATCATTTAAATCTCCAAAGGAGATAGGTCCACTTAATGGTATTGCCATAACTTTTTCCTATGTACTAATAAATTCTCTAAATTCTTTTTGACTTTTTAAATGATTATATGCAAGTTGCCATAAATCAGTAACCATATCATCATTTACTTGTTGTTGAAATCTTAACCTAAAATATTTTTTAATAGGATTGTTGGGCTCTACCTCATATTGAGCTTTACTTGGGAATACACCAAAATCATAATCAATACTATATACCCTAACCCAATCATCACCTACTTGTGAATATTGCTTAACACACCCAAGTCTAACTATATGAACATATGAATTTTCCAATTCCAATCCATGTAATGTTTGATTGCCTTCTAATGCCATAATTATTTTTCCTTTAATTTTTTATTTTCTTCTTCCAATTTTTCTACTCTATCAGTAAGTTCTTTAATACCTTCTATAAGTAGTGGAACTAATTTTTCATATCGTACCGCAAGGTAACCATCTTTTCTTTCGGTTACTACTTCTGGTATTACTTCTTGGATTTCTTGTGCAATAACTCCAACATCATGTCCTTTGAAATCTGATTGATTTTCGTTCCAATCGAACTCATACCCACCAAGCTTGGAAATCTTGATTAGAGGGGATGTGAGTGGTGTTATATTATCTTTTAATCGTTTATCAGAAGATGCATACGCAGTAATGTTTCCATCTGCGGTTATTGCACCACTTACATCTAAATCACCTTGGATATCAACTACTGTTGTTGGGGTTATTACTAACTTACCACCAGTAACATTTCCTTGAATAGTACCAGCTCCAAATGTAATATAACCAGGTGCACCTGAACCAACTCCCACTGGTAATATGTTTATCACATTATGAGAAAAACTCATACCTTGTGTTAATCCACTTGTGTTATAGAACTGCATACCGCCAGTATCTACATTTACACCAATTGCTCCACTTGAACCAATCTTAAATGAATTGGTACCATTACCAACTTGAAACGGAACAGTTCCCCCGTTTAACCAATAGTTATTTGCATCGATGTATAATCCATCAAGACCACCTGAAACATTGGAACCTATTTTTACAGTACCTGCCGTTAAAGTTGCAGATATTCCAACCGCCCCATCTGAACCTATATAAAAGTTTGGAGATGACATCCATCCAGAAGTTGATAGGTATATACCTGTGGTTGAAAAATCACCATCAGATTCACCACTTGCGTTTAAATCTAAATCGGCAGAAAAGTTGAAAGTAGTTCCATCGTATACTAAATCACCATCTGCTAATTGAAAAGTACCATCTTGGTGAATATAATCACCTAAAGTACCTCCTAAATTTAAATCACCACTAATTTCTAATGCAGCACCAGTCCATCTTAGGTAATTATTTTCATCACTTTTTATTGATAACTTTTCAGTACCACCATCCATTCCCATGAATATACCATCAACATCATATCCTTGGGAACCAGTAGATGCACTTTGGTTTATAGAAATATATGGATTAGTAGAACCACCATTTATAGTAATGTTTGCAGAATCACCTAACCCATTATTATTAGTACCAACGTTTAATGTGTTTTGAATATATGAATCTTCGAAGATTGCTATTTTAGCTGCCACAAAGAAATCTTGGGTACCGAGTGATTGCCAGTATTCATTATCATCTTCGGTACCAGTTGGTTGTTCGTCTGTTGATGGTTGTAGTGCTACATAATAAATATCACTATATAATACTGAATCTCGTCTACCATTTGACTCATCAAATTGATATGATGTCGAACCACTCCATGGTCCTCTAAATACAATACCGGGTCCAGTTGAACCACTTTCACCACTTTCACCTGCAGATGCTACTCCAACATCAAATCTAACAAAACGGTCTGTAATTACAGCACCATCTGAATTTTGGTATGATACTTCTATACTACCAGACCCACCACTTATACCCGGTGAAAGTGGAGCAACGGTACCATCTCCAACATTTATACCACCACTAGCACCTTCTATTCTAAAATGTGCATTTGTACTATCATCAAATCCCAATGCACTTGTGGTAAAGGTATATTCAAAATTATCTTCAGACACAAAAACCTCTACTGGAATTGGACTACCAACTCCTAATGATGATGATGTAACTGTTTGGGTTTGAGGTGATAGAGTTATCGTAGTAGTTGGTGATGGGTTTTTAACCTTTGATAAAGAATAACTACCACCTAATCGTCTAGTTGAACCTTCTAAATCTTCATAATCAAATGCAAAATGACCTACTGCAGAAGAAGATTCGGGAGGTAAAGTATAGTCATCCAATCCTGCTCCTCTATCAGTCAACCAACCACCTATCATTGGAGATACACTCGGGTTAAATCCACCAAATGGATATGTTATAGCATTACTTATCCTACCATCATTTGGTCCTTCAAATATAGTTTCAACACCATCATAAGTTTCGATTACACGGAAAGTAACATTTTCAAACGAACCAGATTGTACGTTGATTGATGATGCCGGCACGGTCTGTGATGAGTTATCAATTTCAACTACAAGGGATGGTGGATTTCGTTTATTTTTTGATAATGAAACATATTCACGAATTTCATGATTAGTACCTTCGGAGTCAGTTATGAATGCATTCACTACTACATTAGCTGAATCATATATCCAATTTGTAGTATCACTAAAAAATATCTCACCAGTATTCGTATCAACTCTAACTGGACTTGGGAATGCATTAGACCCAACCCCTAAATCATTTAAAGGTAAGATTGTCTCTTCACCTTTATAATACTCATATACAGTAGCTACTGAATCTTGAAACGAGCCAGTTTGTACTCCATTAGAAAGTGCCTCAACAGTTTGTTTATTATTTGTTACTTCAAGTCTAAAGGATGGTGGGGCACTTTTTGCTCGAGTATATGATACATTTTTCTTAAATGATTGAGAAGTTGCCCCATCCCCTGCTGTATATGTTATAGTTATATCTAATGCAGCTTTATCTGCAGATATGGCAGCAATACCATATTCGTTTAGTATAGGGTCTGACCCATTTCCACCATTTGGTGTACAATTAGTTCCTTGTAGGTTTGTTATTTCAAATGTATTCTTTACACCATTATCATCAAATGGAATTAAATTACCAGCAACATAAACTGTTGCAGAACCACTTGTCAATTCAAAATCAGAACTTGATATAAATCCACGTGAATCCGATGTTAATGTTGTTGCTTCATTTGATATTACAATAGAAACACCATCAAAGTTTACTACTTTAGATAATGTTATTTCATCAGAGTACTCAACTCCATATACATCTGAACCTGTAAATTGATATGTTATTTCATCAAAATTATTAGCAGAAAATGAAGATGAAAATTCAAGAGCAGATACCGTGTACATATCAACTCCACTTATTGTACTTACAAGTGTTAAATCTGGACCATTCGCATCACTTTTATTTACCGTAATTGGAGTATCAATTGCTGCTAAATTTTTTCTATGTGCACGGACAGTAATACTTTGTCCTGCAGGTTTTGGTGCAAGAACAGTTGGTTCGTATACAAATTGATTTGCATTAGAAGTAACTAAAAGAGTGGGTGCGTTTTCACCATCTTCTAAGCGATAGATTGTTTCAAATTCTTCAAGTTCCTCAATAGATGCTGTATAGATTATAGAGAATACTTCTGGTTTAGGGTCTACACCACCCCACGTTCCTTCAAATGAACTAACAGTCACCAATCCACCATTATTACTCGGATTAGTTAAAAGCCCAGGATATACTGTCCAATCTGTATCTGGTATCAGATTTCCATCTTCATCAAACGCACCCGAGTTATAAACAATTGAACCAGTTAAATTCTGAATAGTTGTTTTAAATTGAATCTGTTGTGATGTTGGACTTGCAGAACCACTTATATATCTAAACGCATTTCTATCCGATTCAAAGGTTAGTAATTTAGATGTTGTATTAAAATCATTACCCCCATTGAAAGTCTTGGAAGCAATTACATTGACGGGAATGTAGTTATTATTTATATCATAAAACTCGAATCTGAAATCAAATGTTTCACTTGCAAGTTTTCTTGGAATATCTTGTATTAAAGTAAATTCATCAGGTGAGAAAGATGTATCTTGTGCATTTCTTAAACTAACATTTGAAATATACCAATCATCTCCTTTAAACTCAAATACTAATTTAGCATCAACATCTTGTTGTGATATAACATTTTCAGTTATATTTTTACGAACCACATATGAACCATCTGGTGTAACATCTACAAATGATTGAGTAAATGGACTACCATTTTCGTATGAACCACTAAAGTATGCTTTGAGGTATTTATCATCGGTTATAGAACCACTAAGTAATGTTCTAAAATTTAAAGTATATTCTACATCTTTAGAAATTGAAAATGATTGTGATGTTATTAATTGTTGAACACCACTTCCATTATAATCAACTTTAACTGCCTGAGATAATATTGATGAATCTACTTCAGTTGGGTGGTCATTTGATGATGTTATCCAATATGTTGATAAATTACTTTCATCGAACCTACCATATGATAATTCAGTATTTTCGGTAGTAGTTATATCTCTAAGTAATTCTGTGGATTCTAATCTCGATTCTTGTACGAATTGAAAATCAGTTGCTGAACTTCTTGATTTTCTAAAAACCTTTACTCTAGCAACATCACCAACAAAAGTTTTTAATTGAGTAATATCAATCTTTGCAAACGAACCAGTAAGTGCAGATTCTCCAATAGTTTCATGTTCAAAATCAGTATAAGTAACTGAATAAGATTGAGATACAAAATTACCTACTATACTATTTTCAGTATATGGTATATCTACTAATACTTCCCTATCATTAAGGACTTCAATTATTTTTGGAGAATACACTAAACCATCAACAGTTACATCTATTGTATTTTCATCCACATCAATATCCCATGAACCGGAACTTTTAATTAACTTATAAAAAGTACCACCACGATAAGTTGATAAGTTTGTACCTGTGTTTGGTAGTTGTGAAACACCAGTAACAGTTGATTCACTATCCGTAACTTGGTTTACACTTTTGGTAAATATTGGTTTTACTAACTCATCAATATTAACAAGAGGTCTTTTATAGAAGCGAACTATATCTTCATTTGAAAGATTTTTATTTACCTTAAACGTTCTTTCCCATTTAACGTTGTAAACACCCTTCCATTCTTCTGGAACTTCTACAACTGAACCATTTTCATTAACATAGTTTTTAAGTTCTCCTAAAATCGTTATTTTACCCAATCCAATCGGAGTATCATCATAAACATGACATGATACTAATTTTGATGTACCTTCATAATATTCAGGTATACCATCACCTGGTTCAAAATATATTGGATTACCCTCAACATCTAATAACTCAATCTTAACTTCGGTAGTTTCTTTTAAAAACTCAGAACCTTCAATTAGAAATCCGTTTTTACCACCTGTAAAAGTATCCTTAAATTCAGTTATTCTAAAATAATCTGAAAGAGGATTATCATCTACCAAGAAAGTTTGGAAGTTTGAGAGGTTTTGAAAAGGTGAAAAAGATTTTATTATTGCCATTGAGGTTTCTCCATATACCACTATAAATATACACCAAAAATATAATGTAAATATTTATACATAGAAATACATAGAAATCTATATATGAGAAAATATACCACAATTCAAATCAAAAAAGAAACCCATGAACTCTTACAAGAATATTGCAAGGAACATGGGTATAAATTAAGTGGATTGGTTGAGAGTTTAATTAAACAAAAGGTTGGTACTCCTAAGCCAACTAACGTATTACCTGTTAATACTTCACGTTAGAAAATCCTTCTACTTTTTTAATTTCAATTAAATCATCTACAACATCTCTCATTGAATCAATATGGGAGATAATCATTACGAAATCAAACTGTGTTTTAAGGTACGTAAACAACATAAAGAGTGATTGTAGGTTCTCACTATCTAAAGTTCCAAATCCTTCATCTATCACGAGGAAATTAGGTCTTGGTAAGTTACATACATTGATTAGTGCAACTCGAATAGCAAGACCACTAATGAATCTCTCCATACCACTACACATTTCTAAACTCCAACGTTGGTCACCATATACAAGATATGCATTGATATTTTTACCATCAATCTCTAATTGCATTCCAAAATCAACAATCTGACCTAATATATTATTTACTTCACCTTCAATCATTGGAAGTGATTTCTCAATGAGTTCATAACTCACACCATCTTTAGATAGAGCATTTAGATAATAATCAAATAGTTTAGATTGTTCTTCTAAATCTTTAACTTCACTAATTCTTTCTACAATAGATTCTTTTTGATTCTGTAATGCCGAAATCTTACCATTTAAAGAAAGGATATCTGAATTAGATTTTTTAACAACTTGTTTAATTTTATCTAACTCCGAACGAACGATAGTGAGTTCATCTCTAACTTCTTTATTAAGTTTGATTTGTTCTTCATTCTTATAATACTCCTCAATAAGTTGTTTTTGTTGTCCAACTTGAGTTTCTAAACGAATTTCTTCGGTTTCGGTTGTTGATAAGTTGTTAATAAGTTGAGATAATTCTCTATCTAATTTGTTCTCTTTATCTTTTGCACCTTGATATTTACCCCACTCTTCTTGAAATGGTGTAAGAGAATCAATTAATAAAGTTAATTGAGAAACTCCTTCATTAAATTCTTCTAAATATGATTCTCCATCTTGTATATCTGAATCTACTTTGACTTTTTGTTCACGAATCGATTGTGAGTTCTCCATACAAATATCACATTGTTCATCATATTTGTGTGAATTCAAATGGTCTTTTCGTTCGTATAAAGATTCTAACTTGATTTTAACTTTTTCAATGTTAGATTCAAGTGTTCGTAATTTTTCTTTAGATTCTTTTAATTCTTGAATTTTGATTTCTAAATCTTCTTCATCGAATTGGTCAAGAATTTCTTCGAGAGTAACTTGTAATTCTTCTCGTTCAGTAATTCTTTCTTGTAAAAACCCTTTTTTATTTAAGAGTTCGGTTTGTTTATCGGTTAGAACTTTTAATCTATTTTCCAACTCATCTACCGAAACTCCACTATCTGCATTTAACTTTACAATCTTACCATTTAACTCAATGATTTCCTTGTTAAATTCTTCTTCCTTAGATTTAGCAGATTCTTGTTCAATCTCTAATAATTTATATTCCGATTTATTAGATTTTAAATTAGTTTCAATATCAGCCAATTTTTGGGTAAAATCGTCAGATTTAAATTTTCTGATAAGAGTTGCATTATCTCTATTTTCATCAGATGCTTTCTGATATAATTTATCAAAAATATCTACACCAATAAATTGAGATAAAATCTCTTTTCTTTCACTTTGT
>Ga0209137_1001495_pt1 | contig 22027 bp, 22 predicted proteins | sample SaaInl5LU_22_DNA_FD_184642 | JGI IMG/M metagenome (GOLD analysis project Ga0209137, IMG submission 184642) | Marine microbial communities from expanding oxygen minimum zones in the Saanich Inlet - ESP_105LU_22_DNA (SPAdes) (version 2) | ecosystem: Environmental > Aquatic > Marine > Intertidal...
GATAATATTGTGGAATATCCTTTTATTCAATGGATCCAATACAATTGACTCCATATTCACGGGTCTATATTTTTCACACCACGGGGTATTTGCTTTTGTAGTATTCATGATAAATTGTATGAAAATACGTATCTATATGATTTTACAGAGTATTTATATAAAGGATTTAAATGGATATGGTAAAAAATATTAAAAAATACCATGGTGGATACAGAACCCAAAAAACGAGGACGGAAAAAGAAAGTAATCAATGAGACAGAAGGAGAAAAAAAAAAAGAAGAACCTGCCAAACGTAGCAAAAAAGCAGGGAAAATTGTCAATGCACTCGCATTGACTGAAATGATACAATCCAAAAATGTCAATATTATTTTACATCTTAAATGCTCTATGAAACAAATTGATACCTATTTTCAAACCATACAATGGCAACATGACCATTTAACTTACATGCCTAGTATTCCTACCAATATTCAAGCCTATGATGAAAAACTAACAGGGTTTAGTTTGATCACAGAAGAAGAAGTGAAACCAGCATACAAAGATACAGATACTAGCCATTTTATATGCCCTCATTGTAATTTGAGTGGGAAGAAAACAAAGATAAATGAGATTCAGACCGATGAAGAAATTAATAATAAATTAAAAGAATTGAAACTACAATTTCATAAAAACGAAGTAGATAAGAAATCAGCATGCTTCTGGTGTACATACTCTTTTGATAATGATACTTGTTATATATTGAAACATGGATCTATGGGAGATATTCAAGGTCATGGATCGTTTTGTAGTCCAGAATGCAGCGTAGCGTATTTATACAACAATTTGAATTGGGATGATTCCGCGAAAATTGAATCGTATCAATTGATTAATCATTATTATGGTAAACCAAATAATTATCGTGATAACATTAAACCCGCTTCATCCCCGTTTTATTTCTTAGACAAATATTTTGGAAATATGGATATTCAAGAATATAGGAAAATGTCTACCTCAAATCATATGTTATTGACTGTAGATAAACCTGTAACACGTGTATTGCCTGAACTACATGAAGATACAGATAAGTTTATTATGCAAAATACACAAATGCGTGGAAATTATAAAGTGAAAAAACAAAGCGATAAAACAACTGTACCAAACCGTAATTCGATCCTGAGAGATAGCTTTGGATTGACCGCAATGACATAAACAATAGTTTAAAAAATTGATCTATCGTTTATGATTCTCTGAATAAAATATAATTGATATAAAGTTAAATACATACCACATAATACTCAATAGAATGGACCACATTATCGAACAACTCAACCGCGTACGCATTGCCAATCATGCGAAAGATCTTAAACAGCAACAAAAGGTAGATAAACTTCGGTACAAATTACGAAAACAAGCACAAGTATTGTTAGATTATCAATTACTTGTACAAAAATTAGAAACTCAAAATAAGAAAAAATCGCGTAAAATTCAGAAGTGGATTCATAAATATGAATCAGTTGTCCATCGTGTACCCATTAAAATTGAAAAGAAGCCAGTTGAATGTATTGATCTTGTAGACAATGATGAGTCGTCGTCAGTACAAGAAATTACACCATTGAAATTAAAGTTACCCGATAATTCCCCTTGTGAAACAGATGATCATGTACCGGTTCTGAAAAAAAGTAATTTTGCAGATATTCCAAAAGAAGCCACTGAAGAAGAAGAAGAAGTCACAGTAGAAGAAGAAGAAGAAGAAGAAGAAGTCACAGTAGAACAAGAAGAAGAAGAACAAGAAGAAGAAGAAGAAGAAGTAGAAGAAGAAGAAGAAGAGGTCACTGTAGAAGAAGAAGAAGAAAAGGTCACTGTAGAAGAAGAAGAGGAAGAAGAGGTCACTGTAGAAGAAGAAGAAGAAGAAGTCACAGTAGAAGAGGAAGAGGAAGAAGAAGTCACAGTAGAAGAGGAAGAGGAAGAAGAAGTCACAGTAGAAGAGGAAGAGGAAGAAGAAGAAGAAGAAGAAGAAGAAGAAGAAGAGGAAGAAGTATTTATGGTGTCTATAAATGGAAAAGATTACTACACAAATAATGAAACAAATGGTTCTATATACAGTGTAATGAACGATGATGATATTGGAGATGAGATCGGAGTATATAAAAATGGAAAACCTATATTCCATTAGTTTCTTCACTCATGTCCTTCCAAAAAATAATAAAAAATATTTCTTTTTTTTATTATGTAATTTTACTTTTTTTTATTTTTTTTGCTTTGTTGTCTTTGTTTCCCATCTGATGTGTTTGGGTTTAGCACTTTTCCTTTTCTTGTTTTGTTTTGTTTCGCAGTATTTCCTTTCGTATCTTTATTCACTTTATCAATGATTTCTTTTACAGAAAAATAATTCTTTTCATGTTGTATATTCCAATCGTCTTGTGGATTAATAAAATTATCTAGAAAATTATCCAATTCTTCATCCAAATAAGTACAATTTATCTTCTTATAATTGTCATTTGTTACTTCTCCTTTAATAATATTCACTTGTAAAAATGCTTCGTACATTTCTACTTTTGCATCTGATGGACGCTTGGTAAGTTCGTCTAATTCTACTTTTACATAATCGGACGCCGATGTATTTTTTAAATCACAATTTTCATTGGTGTAACATTCCGCTAGTTTTTCAAAATTTTTCTTTACTTCCGATGATAATTCACGTGATTGAACTAATTTATTCCATTTACTATTTCCGATCGTCCTGCCTTTTGCAAATTCAGTCAATTGATCCGAAAATTCTTTGGCGCGTGGAAAAATCTCTTCAATCCGGCGTCGGATCTTTTCTTCATATTCTTTATTTTCTTGTGTAAAACGAAATTCGAAATTTTTAATGTAGTTTATTGCACGAGTATTAATATAAATGCTATCATATGTGTTTAAAACCGTTAATAGAAATGAAAGTTCACTTGGATTTAACGAAATGTAATTTCTACCCGTGGTTACGAGATATTTCAAGTTTTCTTTGTATTTGTTTTCAATGATCATAAACACTTTGTCAATTATTGCGTTGTCTGTTGTATTACTTACCTGTTCTTTGTATGTGTTGATCATATCTAAGATGTCATTTCCTCCATTAGGAGCAATATCAATTGCAATATCTCTCAAACGCAAAATTTCCGGACGGATGTTTTCATTTAAGTTTCCCTTAAAAGTTTTTAAACTATTTGTAATGGATTTCCATTTACCACCGATTTCATCTTCTTGAGATTTTTTATCATTTTCAACAGGTAATTCTAAAAACAACCGGACCAAATACCTTTTCAAATTCTGTAAACCTTCTATCCGTTTGTCTAATGTCCCTATATCATCCTTAATCTTACGAAAATTATCAATAATGCGGTTGTATAACGGATGATTAAAAATATCATTCACCCAAATCACCTTCGTAACAGTATAAATTTCATTGTTTAATTTTAAATATGAAAATTTTTTGTCAAATTTCCCACTCAAAAAAGGGAATAAATCTATACCGGATGTTGTTATTTGGATATTATTCATAAAATCATTCATAAAATAATCACTGGAACGAGAAAAGTTGTCGATAATTGGAAATGCCGTAGAAAACAACATCTTGATAGTAAAAATAAAATTCTTTTCTTTTAACAATTCTAATTCACCATCCAACTCGATTTGTTTACGTTTTTGTTTTTTCTTTTTTGTTTTGCTTCGTTTTCCAAAAATCACTTGCTCAAATCGTTGACGGTTGAAAAAAAGCTGGATACGATCCAATAATGGCATTCTTTGTATTTTCCCTTTACGATAAATTTTATAAGGAGCAAAAAATGGATACATCTCCAAAGGCCTTTTATTATAATTCTTTAAATTTAATAAATCTTTTGTAAAGGTTACTCGACCCATCGTATCCAAAGATGTATCGATTACTATTTTTAATTGATATAGAGTATCTTCACGATAATTTCTTGGTTTTACTTGATTATTATTCACTTCCAATGACATATATATCTATTTATAATACACAAATATTATAAATAGTCTAAAACGTAGCCACATTTAAGAACTGATTATGTTTCTCATTGTTTTCTGTATTTTTCATAATCTTTTGGGCCTTTTCTAGGGTTTTCATCGCGGATTCTATTTCCTGTTTCGTCAATGTATCTGGATCTCCATCTTCTTCTAAAAGAGCCAAATGTTCTGTTGTAAACCCTTCCGACAAACAACAAAATGGACTTTCTTCATTTAACAACATCCCCATGACAAATGCAAATAAACATGTCATGAATAATGCCACAAATACATCACGTGTACCCATCCATGATATAGCGAAAACCAATAAATATTTACTAAATGTGTGTTTTAAATACGATTCCATGACCTTACTAATAGGAATGGTTGTAAATTTCGAAGATACATTTAACATTAAAATCACCACACCAGCAAAAATTTTACTGTCATTCATCCATTTGATATTGTCGTAAGTAGATCCGAAAAAATCCTTTACCTGTTTTTCAAGACTCATATTGTAATTTATATTGATGATAGATTATAATATTCTATGTTTACATGTTTCTCATAACAATGTACCTTGCTCTTTTCCAGTACCAATAAATGGGTTTCCACTATCTGGAATCATATTTCTGAGACTATCAAACATACTTTTCCCTCTCGACATAATTGGTTCTAATATTTTTTCCACTTGTTGTTTCTTTATTTCAAATCGACATGTTTCGTCACATGGATTACATGGGTTTTGGCTAAATTTCATTTCCGGAAATATATGAGGTGCATGTTCGTTTTTTACTTCTAATGATTTGTAAATCAATTTTCCTTTTTTACAATGTTTATTTCGAAAGATTGCTTCATTCTCTTTGACAATTTTTTTTAATTGATCTGGATATGCTTTCTGATAAGATGTTAAATCTTCTTGCAATATAGTAGCTTCCATATTTCCCTTACCTTGCTTCTCGGCGGGTTTTGGCAAATATGAACTTTTGTCAAATCCTTCCCAAACAGCAGCAGAAGATTTTGAAAGGTTTTCCATATCTAATTGATAATACCACACCAATAAAATGCAAACAAGAAATCCATAAACAATGTGTTTGAACGAATACATGATTATGAGACAAATGGCGATCAATTTTCCTAAAACCGTATGACTTATAATAACAAACTCCTCTGGAACCAACATATGTATAATCACAAACAAAAAAGGTATCCCTTGAATAGCCAATTCAAAACATTCTTTGTCTTTCATGATAGATATATATTATATTGTAGTATTTAATTTTAGCCAGAATGCATAATTCTTTTTCTAATTATTTAGTAGATAAAACATTTTTCTGTTATGACATCGAATAATCTATTAGCTACCGCCACACCATGGCATTCTGCCAATGATTCGTCGTCTGGTAAAAAAAAACCATTAATGACACATTTAACCCCACATCGAAAAACACAGAAAAAAGTATCCTTTCCAGATGACCACGACAGTGACTCAGAACATTCCAATATTTCTGTACAAGAAGGATTCGCTCAACGTCAAGCACAAAATGAAGAAAAAATATCCAAAGTGGAAAGCATTCTCAATCAAATGAATACCTTAGATTTAGAAAATGATGGAAGCGGATTGGCCAATTTTAATCCGGTTCCGCGACCTGAACTACAACCTTTAGATGATTTACAATCAAAATTTCCTATGCCGCCCAAATTTCAGGAAAAACATGATCGTCCAGATGAATCTCCCATTCAATACGGTTATTTAGCAAATGATTCCCGAATGTTTAATGAAATCAAAGACGGAAGCTCATATGAACAAAGCTATTCGACCGTACCTTACTATGCCAAAATGGGCAATGGAAATCGTCATTTTCCCAACCCAGATGGAGGAACCGGTGGACAGTCTTCTTTGTTAATCGAAAAAATAAACTATATGATTCATTTACTTGAACAACAACAATTTGAAAAAACAGACAATATCATGGAAGAATTCTTCCTATATCTGTTATTAGGTGGGTTTATGATTTATGTGGTCGACTCTTTTACCAAAACTGGGCGATATATTCGGTGATCATCCAAATGTGAAAAATTGTCTCGGATTCACCGGACTTTTAGGATAAATCATATTATACAAGTAATATGTTGTAGGTGTACTCATATGCATGGGATATTTTTCATTCCATCGCTGTAGTATAAGACCATTATGACTATTGTGTTCGATGGTTAGAACACCATAGCCTTTTTTCTGATAATACAACTCTTTGATACTATGTAAAAATCCACGGAAAAAATACAATGTCTCAGACATATCGTAACAAACACTTGAGACACATTGGATTGTTCGTTTGTGTTGTAGTTCCGTATCTGGTTGGTCCCAGACAGTATACATGTCCTTGAAAATATAAAGACCTTTTACTGTTTCTATTCCATCCAATGTACATACCAACAAAATCACATAATGTGTCTCTTTTTGAATACTTTCCATCGTATTGTTTAAGGAAGACATGAGACAAATATCAAAATACGGGTTTTGTGGAAGTTCGGTGTACAATTCCACCCAAGCATTGATCGTTCTTGCTTCAATCCGTTTTATTTTATAGCCAATCGGTAATTTTGAAATAGGCGTTTTTTGAATGAAAAAAGTATATGTCTCATATTCAACCAAGGGAACCATTCCTATACACTTGGTCACTTCTTTTTTTAGAATACATGCTTCCACCGGAGACAACTTATATTGATTGTATAAATGTGTTTGTATCACATTCCGACTAATATGGGATGATTTGTGATCCCGATGCGTACAAATGAAATCCCACACATAAATCGGAAAATGTAAAGATTGATTTGTCTCAGATGGATCTTGTTTCCATTGTGAAAACCAAACGTATTGTTGATTTGTAGTCATACATGAAATCGGTTCGGTTTCAAAAGACGTTTTCAAAGAAAAAGTGGCATGGGTTCGATCTTCTTCCATTTTTTCTTTGAAATAAAATGAGACAAAACTCTGATATTTCTGTCCAGTCAACCATGTTTGTAATGTACGTTCCGTTATGTCGTACAAAAATAATTCAGAGTCTAAATAATGCCCTTGTAAAAATGAGACAAATGTAGATCTTTGTGTAGTCGTTAAATCAGAATAAGCAATGGTTTTTACATGGAAAAAATCAGAAAATAAATTCGGCTTGCTTTGTTGAATCGGTTTCAAAATATATGGTTTCGACCAGTACCCAAATGATTTTGGATACAACATATATGTATGATAGACCGGCTGATGAAACCAAAATGGAGATTGGGTTTTTACATAAAACAAAAAACTTAGATACAACGTGAATATAAGTAAAAATGCATATACGGTCACCATCAATCTTTCGAAAAGGGTTGTTCTTTGATTATACTTTACAAAAAAGAATCATATGATTTTTTGTAAAATTGTTTTTCGAAATAGCATTGCCATCGCCATTGCCATTGCCATGTTTCGTTAAAAACGACTTTCCCACTGTTGAATGGTATCAATTGAAATTTCAGGAAATTCTACATGTGACTCCCAAAAATATCTACAAAATGCCCATTTGAATTCTAGTTTTGGACGCCCCTGATCATCATATGACTGCGGAAAACAATGAGCATATTCCTTTTGTAGGGTATCATGAACATGAAATGGTAATAATGTCTTGTGTAATGGTGGTGGAAGTACATATGCTAATTGCGTGAATGATCGTAGTGGTTTACTTGTTTTGGAAGTTTGTTCGAAAAAGGTCATTTTTCCGTACGGAATGTACTGAATAAGATCTTTTAATAGGGGTGGATAATGATAATTGTATTTCCATCGCCAGTCTATACACCCACTTGTATAATATGAAAACACCCATTCCAATCCTTCCAAATAATTGATACATACTTGTTTTTTTGTAGGGGTTTCTGGAAACAATGTATGATAATAACGATCTTGCCATCCAGATTCATATGGATCAATAAAATGTTCTTGTCCTCGAAATAACACTGGCAATTGTTGGATTAATTCCGTTTTTTCTTTAGTGGTTTTATTTGGAAAATGATACACCGTTTTACTGTCCCATCTTTTTCGGTGATGGTATTCCTGTTTTATGAAAATATGTTCATGTTTGGCTAATTCTTGCACAAATCTTGTGACTTCACGCCATTGAATCGAATATGGTTTGGTTTTAGAGACCAGAAAACGTTCTTGTGTATTACCAATCACCTCACGATATACATCTATTAATCGTTGCATTCCATGGGTTCGTATGTTTAACGCTGGAAAATGAGGCAAAAAATCGTTTCCTAAAAAGAAACATAGAAATACATAGTCATACATACGATGAGCATCTGGAAATGCACAATTCATTTCACTGGATATACATCTTCCCAATGCAGCAACATCCAAAAACAATGGCTCGTCTGGATTAATATCTTCTTTTTCTTCTTGTAACAAAACATGGGCAAATGAAGGCGCCTCTCGTACAATGTATATATTGGGACAGTACGACAAATGAAACAAAGAAAGCATGATCAAATCTGCGTCTAAACCATAAATCGCAATTTGACTGTTTTCGTCTAACAATGGATATTTACGTAAATGCTCATAGAGTTTATGTTCTCCTTCCCCCGCTTGTTCCGGGGTAGCAACAATTATTTCTTTTACTTTAAATCGTTGTTTTGCTTCTTTCGTAGAAAATTTTTGCTTCATATGAGAAGATAATTTTTTCATAAAATCCGTCCCAGGTGTAAACATAGTACTAGTTATTGGTGTTTTTGTAGTATTTTTATCAAGATTATCAGTAACATCGGTATCAGTAACCTCGGTATTGGTAGATTGTTCGAATCTAGAGATAATTGAAGATTCATACCATGATCGATACCTACGTGTTTTTTGTTGTTCAATTTTGGCAAATGGAGCTACACCATCAAATGCAATATAGATAGTACTTTGTGGTTTTAACTGTTCAATATAATACGCAATTTTGTCGCTTGTTTTTTCGAGTATTTCTTTTTCTATTTCTGTATACGATTTATCTTGTGATACACTGTGAAAACTATCATACAAAATCGAATTACAATCCATATATAACCGATCGAATGTAATTCCTTTGTTGAAAATATTCCAGTATTTACACAATATATTGGCATGCGTCTTGATTATATATGAAAAATAACTAGGAACTCCCATTGTATTCTATTGTATATGGAAAATTATATTTAAATACATCTGTAATATATTTTTCAAATGATATGTTAAATTATCTCACTATAGTATAAACAGTTCGTCACCATGGAAATGAATTTAGCTTCAATGTTGTACTTATTTTTTCGATTAGCCCCCTTTATATTAGTTTGTTTCTTTGCATTGGGGTCCATTTTAAACAGTGAATTAAAAGGATTTGCATATCTTGTAGGTCTATGTTTTACTTGTTTTATAACCTTCTTGATAAATAGTATTTTAGGAGAGACGGTAGAAGGGGAAAAATCTTTGTTATGTAACACAGTATCTATAAATAATGTTTATCCAGATAAAACACCCGCTAGTCTCATCATTTTTTCATATACCTTTTTCTACTTGGTTTTTCCGATTGCAAAATATAAATTGGCGATTTATAATGTTCCCACTTTGGTTATGTTTCCGCTTTTGATTTTAGGCGATATTTGGTGGAACTTTTCACATAATTGTTTCCCCATTGTGAATTGTATAGTTACATTATGCGTGGCCGCAGCAAGTGGTGTCGCATGGGCGTATTTTATCGATAAAACAAATATGCCTGGACTACAATACTTTAATGTTGGTAGTAACCGCGAAATATGCACACGACCTACAAAACAAAAGTTTAAATGTGTCACTAAAACATATTAAGACAGATCGCGATTTATGTGGTTATGCATCGAAATATTTTAGATTGTCATTGAACCACCTTTTTAATGAGACTGCAATACCTCCACGATGAAAATCATTCGAAATCATATGAATACTTCGATGCTTGTTTTCAAAATGCACCATAAATTCTTTTACAATATTCACTGTGATTCCTTTCGAATATTTTGCATCTAATGCTTCACGAGGATAAATTGCAACACTACGACGTATATTCACTTGATTGTGGAAATCATAAAAATATTGCTTTAATTGTTGTTTGGTTTGGATTGTTTGGAAATTAGTACTGTTTAGGTAATTTGTAGCATGTGTTGCACAATCAGGACATGGCAAATTACGACATATAATCAATATAATGTTTAATAATTGCGTTTTCCTCCATATAAAATGTTCGTCATCGATAATTTTTTCAGACAATACATGGAACAAATTCCAAAATGGTTCGCCCCATTTGACTTTTCTTAATACTGGACTAGAGTTGCTTCTTTCTAAATATGGTTTTGCACGCACTACATTGATTTGTGTGGATGGTTGAGATCCAGATCTTCGTCTATTTAATATAGTAAAATTAGTAGGATGGTTATTTTTGTTTGTATCAATCGTACGAGAATTGGTAAATATCATTTATATATTATGACAAAATATTACTTTTATCCAGGATATAAAAATAATATGATATATATACAATATAATGCAAACATCCGAAACAGAATCAGTACCTGATAATCCGTATAGCAAAGAAGATCTTATAAATACCGTCAAAAAATGGGTATATTTAGACAATCAAATAAAACAATTAAATACTATGCTTAAAACATTACGAAATGAGAAAAAAGAACACAATGTACAAATGGTAGAGATGATGAAAGCAAGTAATATTGACAACTTAGAACTAAAAGATGGCCAAATTCAATACAAAAAATACTCCAAACGCGAGTCTTTAACACAAAAAAAATTATTGGATATTTTGACAAAACATCCTCAATTACAATCAGATCAAGTAAAAATGTTAAACGACTATGTTTATGAAAATCGAAAGGTTGTAGATAAAGATGTTGTTATACGTAAAACACATTCATAAAGAGTCAGAGTCAGATAGAATTAAAATTAAAATGAAAAGTTTTTGTTTTTACATAAGAATTACAATAATGGTACATACAATGATCCGTCTTCAAGTACACTACATTTCGTAATGATTTCTGGATTTTGTTTGTTATTCAATATATCCTCCGTCTTGTATACATTGTTGTATTTGTCTATGTAATAAACAATGCCGTGAATCTCCTTCGCAAAGACTTCCCCCTTAATCAATTGACTTTCAATATTGTCATCCGTACTAATGATGCCATGAGGAGTCCCTTTCACATGTGTACCACAATAAGTATAACCTTCTTTCTGTTTTCGAGTACATTGCTCCCCACTTGCTCGTTTGGCACAACAACGATTTAATCCTGGAATGGCATTTTTAATCCGCTTTCGTTTCGATACATCCTCTTTGGTAAACTCCAAACGTTTATAATTGAATATAGATTCAATTAATTGAGCCGCTTTCGCTTGCTCTAAATCTTGGCTTAAAACCAAATCCTTGATATGGTTTTTGAAATTTGATAAATACGTTTCGACGACTTTGTTTAATTTCTTGTCCATGGTTTAGTTACTTTAAATCTATTTTATTATACATATAAAACAAAAAATATTTAGTTCAATTTTTTATATTTATTACAAATCAATATAAAGAATTTTGGGCCCAAATAGATGGGTTTTTTTGGTATACTGATCTACGCTTTAAACATACTCTTAATTTTCTCAAAGATTTCATATGCTCGTTTACATGCATCAATGACATTGGTTTTAATCAAAATCTTTTCTGGTGCTTCCTTGTATGCCACACGAACAATACTATATGAATCATGCGGATGATATTTCTTGAATCCCACAAATGTCATTAGTGGTTTCACTGATCCTACATAAAACATATCATATAAGATTTTTTCCAATACGCATCCGACCGTATAATCTTCGTCTTCTAATACAATATCATACGAGTGCTCTACATGTGATTCTATTACACTCAATTTATGCTCTTTTGTTTTCATACTGTCGTATATCATCACCGTATCCGCCTCCATGTTTTTCAATAAATCGGCGAACTTATTCATCAGAATTGTACATGCTTTGTGAACTATTGCTGTGTTTTCATAAATCCCAATTGATTGTACCAAGAAATCGAACGAATTTGGTTCACCTTGGTTGTTTGTATGGAAATATCGATAGGCTTGCAATGTATAGAAATTTTTCTTCTCAAATTGAATTTCTTCCGAACTTTTTTTATCTGCTTCATGTTTTTTCTGTAGTATATCCCATTGTTCACTTGCTTTTACATCATCCACTGTATTGTAGTAAGAACATAGTGAGACTGCATTGTACATTCCATTTATTTTTCCAGTACAAACTGAAAACGATGCACTGAGTTTGATTTGTTCCCCTGGAATAGTTGCCCCGATCCCTGGACGTAATCTTACAAAATCAATATACATTTGCGTTTTTTCGTTTGGAGGGAAAATCTTACGAACTTCGTCTTGGTCTAAATATTGTTCACTTTCTTTGTCCTTGATCTTAAAATGCTCGGTTGTGACATATAACATAGATTCTGTCGTATTTTGCATTTCGACCTCAAGAATATGCTTTTTCACGAATTCTGGATCGTTTACAATTACCGGAATACAACTTAATCTTTGTTTCACAATCTCATTGTGGAACCGAGATGTATTTATGTCGATTTTACATCTTCGTTCTTCGTCCTCCTCTTTTATATCCGTTCGAATACAAACCACCGGTATATCGGATAAAATGGTTCGACGGATTGCATTCGCCACAGGTGTATCAATATCAGTGAGCGTAAAATGGAGTTTTGGATTAAACCCGGTAGTTTCACCTTCTTCGTATTTCTTTGTGATAGATGGCGCCATTATATATTATACTAATAGATTCTCTTTAATTCTCTTTGGTATCCTTTATAATGGTTTTTTGATTTATGTAGGCTTATCAATTTTTTAGGTTTTTGGGCTTTGGGATTTGGGCTTTGGGAATTCACCTATGTGTACCCATTTGTATGAAGGTATATTTCGTAAATATTTTGACATCGTTTTGTTTTTCCGTTTGGCTTTTTGTGTATTGTACTTTTGCGTAAACCGTTTGACACGGAATCCTTGACCACAAGAACTTCCGAACCTTCCTACAAAACTCATCTTTTGGGCCATCGCACTATTAATCACTTTTCCATCAATCGCTCCAAATGCCCGTGGATGACGTTTGGTAGATTTTTGTGTATCATGTTCCGAATGCTTGCACAATGTTCTTGAATTTCCTTTGGTATTTCTGTCTAAAAATACATCGTGGTGATCTGCAATGATTTTCTTTGCATTGTCTAGGTTGATTTTGTTCTGATATGTCTCATATAACAACACATGTAATCGTACATTTCGTGCTCCACTTGTTTCTGATGTTCGCCAATATGTTTTGTCATTGGTTTCTTCTTTCCGGATCTTTTCATTGACCGCTGCATTCATCCCATAAAAAATCCCGTTTTTTGTTCTTTCCACATGAGTATATTTTAATCCTAATTCACAAAACATGATTTCGTTTTTGTTTGTGTCTCCAAACATCCAACCACAAGGATAATCCCCAGCATTTTTTGTAGTCATCATACGCGCATAATCGTCCAAATCATTGCCATATTGCATAGCTTCTCGAATACGACAAAAATAGGGGGCTCCTTTTTTAAAATCCGGCTTTTTTAAGAATCCGCCAATCGTTGTCTCACAACCCATAATCCCCTTCTCAGTGACAAACCAATCCATACCACTTGCGACATATCCTGGACTACATTGCATGATAAATGTATGCCCTTTGTCTGGGTGGATTTGTAAAATAATATTAGAAACACGTCCAAATACATAATCACTGTGACTATTATGCGCCATGACAATATCCCCCTTTTCTGTTGCGTTTCCACATGCGATAAATGCACTACAACGATCTGCTCTACTTGCTGGTTTATAGTGTGTATACATAGACATCATCGAGTTCCATCCGATTAATTCGTCCAGAGTCATTGGGTTATCTGTGGGGGTGGCTGCTGCAAATCCAGCAGTGATTCCTTGTAGTTCGTGGTATATTTCGGGATACTGATTCGAAAGAATAGGGGTAATGATCGATTTACAATCGTCAATGTATTGTTTGTAAGATACGTTGTATTCGGATTCGACTAAATATACAAATACACTTTGCACAGTTTGTAATTCTTTGTGCAACAAATATCCATGTGCAAATCCACGTTGATATGCAGTTCCGTGTATCGACACACAAACCCATCCCTGTTTATTTTTATAACGTTTTCCTTGTATTGGTAATGATATTTGTCTCATATAGTATATATCTATATATATACTATCAGGTTATTATGTAAACATATCACAAAAATATACATCTATCTCCTTTTACGTGTGTAAGAACTTCCTCCTTTTTTTTCCTTGTTTCGTGTTAAAATATTAAATGTATTTTTTGCGGTTTTTTTTATGGTGGTTTTGGCTCTTGTCGTCATTTTTGTTTCTGGTTTCTTTAAAATTTCTTTATTGTCTTGTATTATAAATGGAGATTTTTTACGTCTAGTACCAGTAGGTTTGTCTAAAATGTTAATGGATAACACGAATTCACCCATAAGTGGTACATGATCATTGCCATTAATTGGTAATAATTGATACTTCACCATGTGGGTAAGTAGTTTGTTTTTGATCAAAATTCTATCTGCATATCCAGGCAATCTACCTTTATTATTTTTATCGAGTAAAAATAACCCAGTACGTGCATTACGTTTGTATGATGGCAAAAACTGGATTGTTTTCTCTTTGAACCCCGGAAACCATGTACCTATATTTTGTAAAAGACTATCACTTTTCAATAACATACGAATAATATCTTTTTTAGTGGTTTGAAAATTATTTAATTCGTCATTTGTGAGACGTTTTTTGGAAACTCGTTCTTCAATCGAACAATTACTAAATGGTTGATTGTTGTTTCCACTAGTCTTCTTCAATGGAATCATACGTATGTTAGAAGAAGATGGCTCTAGTGATACAGAATCTTCCAAATTCAAATTTTCTAAAAATGATTTGATTTTACACATTTTTTCATAGTTTTTTTTTGATTTGCAATTATTGACATCCTTTTTATAACATTCTGATGTAAGTAACGATCTACTATTCAAATCCCCCAAAATGATTTGTGTAGATGAATCCATATTTTTACTTTTCAAAACAGTTTTCATATTTGTTATGGCACTTTCTGTGATTTCCATAGATTCGAATGGCATATGCGTATTTATTATATCTATATGAACTAAATCGTTCACTAAAATGGTAGATGCATTAAACCCCTTCATACCATCGAAATTAGTAACACCAATATTTATCTGTTCACAAAAATTGACTACATTTATAATTTTTATGTTTATATCTTCTTTCTTATAAAGAAATGTAGTAATACCAAAACCTCCTGCTACACTCGATAGTTTTCCCACACAAGTAAACATATCATGACTTTGTTCATTATTGTCCCTATTTACTTTATCTACTGATGAATAGTGATGTTCTTTCAATATTTGTTGGAAGATAGTGTCTATTTCATTATACACTTCATGGAAATCAGATGCTATTTTCACGGGAATTTCTTGAAATCCAATGATAAGAATATCCGGTTTACTAGACAAAACATTCAAAAATGTTTTCATTAGATCAGTTAACTTGGTTTTCTTATTATTGTTACCGATATTCCACGACAAAACCCCCATACGAAGTTTTTTCTTTTTAGAAATTAATGCAGATGTTCCCAATGCTTTTTTAGATTTCACGGTACGCGTTGCATCAAACTTACCTTCCCAACTATCCGTTTCTATTCGTAGTGGATTTGTCTGATATATTATAGTTTCTGGAGATGACATATTATTATAAGGGTATAAAAATATATATTCTGACCTTTTCGTTTCTTGTATATTTATTTTGCTAAACAATCATAACTTTAAATTCATTTTACACAAATAGCTTTTGTTTTTTGTTTCGATTTGATTGTGGAATGAACAAGGAATTTTTATCATTTCTATATAATCATCCTTTTATTTATGAATAATTGATCCCCGTTATTTAGGATATTTATAATTAGTATTACAGTATTTTAGGAAAAACAATATAAAACTTGAAAATATACAAAAGAAACATTGACGATGCATTTTGAAAAATCCATTTTAAAAAATATTTATCCAAAAATGAAAAACACGAATACACATGAAGATCCTATTATTTCAAATAAAGTCTTAAACGCACTCTACGCACAAGTACAAAGAATTACTGTAAATGATCAAATACAAATGTTTCTACGAAAAAATCGAATACTCATTGAATCATTTGACCCTATAGATACACAAATGATTCATAATACATTGCTACATTTACAAAGAATGATCGTCGCCACCGACCTAGATACCATCATTTATCTTCATGAAATACGGAAATTACCCGTGAATGATTTTATACGCGATATACAAACATGGGAGCGTTATACACAAAGGTAAATGAACGTATATCGTTTAGAATGAATATATCTATTTTCTACTTTGACATTGACATCTTCTGTAATTATCTGATAATGATTTTTTAATAGTGTTTTGATAATACTAAGCCATGGACGTTTAATACGTCCTTTCTCTGTGACGGCTTTTAAATTGTTGCAATTGAAATATCGTTTAATGTCTGGGGCTAGATTCATAATTTCGTCTTGAATATCGATGTTTTCATCTAATTCATATAATGTATATATCGGCCTATGTTCTAAGTCTAAAATCGTTTCCAGTCGATGAATAATCCGGTTTTGCTCCTCTTTGTACTGCAACGATTTGGCGATCATATAGTATATGTTTTGTCCGAAAAGTATACTATATATATTTTATTTTTTTATATCTATTTTTCATGATGAATTTTGTAAAAAAACGAATATAATCTATTTATATCAATCGATACGTAGAAGTAGGGATCGGAGTGGAAAACAATAGAAACATCGCTATCATTGTAAACATAAAGACAATAGGCAAAATCACTAAAATCCATGATACCACTGATGCACCATTTTGACATAATGTATTCAACAACCATGTCCAGAAAAAGATGAAAATAATCTGGATTGTAAATACCAATGCCGTATTTGTGGCATTACAACTATAAGAACCAGCACAAAATACATGGTTGCTTCCCATATTTTGAAACATTAATACAAAAACAGAAATCATGGAAATGACTAAATAGACATAGGCAGGACTACATAATTTACGAACAGAATCCAACATAAAAAATATTATATAGTAATATAACATTTTCTTTATACATAATACGGATTGCGATCGTCTTTATATGGGTCACCTACCGGTTGAATATGCGCATTAGATGGTGTATATGGATTAGAGGTAAGTTTGGTAGCTGCATCGTGTAGTCCAGAAGTAGATGGGTCGATTAAACCACTTCCTCCACTCATACGACGCATTTTTCGGTGTCTGATTGATCGCTTTTTATAGTTTCGCTTCTTTGGTTGTTTTACACTTTTACGTCTAGTAGATCTTGTTGTTTTTTTTGAATATTTGCGTTGTTTGCTTTGTTTTCTTTTTCCTCCTCCACTTACAGAATGATTGTTTCCACAACCCATCTTTTCAATCTATATATGATCAGAAGATTTTTATTCAATATCTACGTGCGTCAACATGACTCTACGACAACAAACATTGGTTAATCCTAAACTATCTAAAACCTCCGCCTCCGGTGTTTTCATATCCTTCTTGGCCATGTCTTTTGTAAAATAAATCACGCGGTCGATTTGGAGCCCTTTGGACATCTTGGCCTTTCGAACTTCCGACAAATAATATCGATATTTGTCGGCTAAAACCATTCCACAAGATACACATTTCACTGGAATAATCATGATGTATGGGATGTATATGATGTATATTATATTGTTACACTATGTTTATATCAATTTTTTAGTTTTTTGTAGGGGTAGGTTTTTGTATTTTTCTCTCTATATACTACAAATAACCAAAAAACAAGAGAATGACCAGAGATAATACATATATTTGTCTAATTCTTATAGTAGTATTGACTTCTATGACAATCAGATCTTATTCGTCTGGTAATATGGATGGATTTGAGACACAACAAAAACATTTAGAAGAAGCCATCAATCAAACGAAATTACGGTACCATCCTTCAGAAGATCAAATTAAAACCATGTTTGGATTTACACAAGAACATATGGAAATCGTGGATGATCAAGGTCGTAGACGTGAAATACCACATCATAATACACAAGGGTCTTTGTTGTATTATCAGCCTGGAAGCAAACCATATGAACATTATGAAATGGATTACACAGATGCAATCATGCTTGCGCGGATGTAGTTTGTTGAACAGGAGGGTATATGCCTCTATACGACAGTAATCGTGTCTTGCAACACGATACCTTTTGTCGTTTTACGTTTTACTATTTTGCGAATAGTTCGGGTACCTACTGTTTGTGTATCAGGACTATTGTGTGATATTGGTGAAATAGATCCCTCGTGATGAAATTCGTCATGACATTTTTCACATAACGTAATCAAATTCGCTGGATGGTTTTTGTGGAATTGTCCATCTATAAATCCTTTTGTATTTGCTTTGTGTTGCTCTTGTAAATGATGGATTTCTAGATTTTCACTCGATTTGCATATTTCACATTGATCTTTGATCTTTTTCGCATTGTAATGCGTCTGCTTTTGAGACAAAAACCCTTGGAATTCAGGATGATACTTTTGACGGATTTGATATGCATTCGTCAACACATCCTCCGGAAAATACAACGATTTACATACCTCCAATCCATACGTTCGCTGTCCTGATCCATTTTTGAGTTTTCGATCATATACCAAACAATCATTGTCTTTGTCGTAATACACTTCCATATGTTTTAATTGGATGTTTTCACACGACTTTAATTCGTCATAATGCACCAATTCGTGGAAATGAGACGCCAAAATAAATGATGATTGCTTTTCATGTAGTGCCATTAAACTTGCCATCACGACACTTAATGCGGATACAGTTTCGGTTCCACTACAAAGTTCATCCCCTAATACGAGACTATTTGTATCTGCGTTTTGTAAAATAGTTCGCAATTCAGAGATTTCTACCGCATATGTAGAAAGACCTTTAAATAAATTGTCGTTTCCAATGATCCGAGAATATATTGCTGTATATGGTTCGTAGTAAAATTCACTACAAGGGACAAACATTCCTGATTGGGCCATGATTACACATATTCCTATCGATTTAATGAGACTCGACTTTCCCACCGCATTGGTTCCGTATAATAATATTCCATTGGTTTTGTCTTTTCCTAATGTAATATCATTTGAGACATATAGTTCGTCTTGTTGCAATTGCTCGATCAATACATGTCTCATACCTTTGGCTTCAATAAATGATTGTGTGGTATGGTCGGTAGGCATCGTAGGACAACTATAATGATATTTGTCCGCCAAATAACATTTGGTCAACAATACATCCAATCCTGCAACAAACATTGATATATTTTCGATGTGACCATAATAACACTCTTCCAATTCGGTTAATACCTGTAAAAATACCTCGTTTATGAGACTATTTAATTCATTTTTAATTCGAGTAATGTCTCGACAAATACGCTCTAAAAAAGGAAAAGAGATTTCATTGTTTGTTTTGTTGGTATTTAAAAACTGAACTTCCTTCCATTCAAATTCAATATTGTAGTCTAGTTTAATTGGAGATACTTTGGTCCCTTTTTTCAACACATCTGTTCGGGTTTTTGTTAATTGCATAGAGACTATGTTTTTTTCACTTGTAATGACCTTTATGACATCCGTTTGCGTTTTCGGTTTCGCCAAATGATTGTACATCTTGTTGAAAAATGTCTCGATTGTATGCAGTTGCTTTTCACGTATTTCCAATTCTTCCAATGTTTTGTCTAGAAAATGAGACACCCCGGGTTGGATAATATTGGTTTCGTATGTGGTTTTGTTCACCGATGTTTTACAAATATCCATACGAAGTTTCGATGTAAGAAATTCCATCAGCTGTTGTGTTTGGGTTTCCATACAAAGATCCCCACATAAATATTGAGTCAACCATTTCATTTCCGCGAGACATAAATTGATTTGTTGCACATGTTCTACACTCTCATATAATTGATATACGTTGGATGGACTCAGTTTACGATTTAAAAGCAATTTTCCCGTTTTTTCTAAGTCTCGGATTTTCCCGATTTGTTTACGTAATGGATCGATCATAGGATAAGCGTCTTCGGAAAACATCTTATTCATCATTGCATATTCTTGTTGCAACCATACTTTGTCATGCGAAGGATGGGTTAAAAGATACTGGAACTTTCGACGACCCATTACACAAGTACATTTGTTTAAAAATGAGCCAACAGAACTCAAATGCCCATAACTACGACCATGCTCCTCATGATCCAACAAAATATTCAATTGTCTCAATGTATGGTTTGCCAATGTCATATAGGATGATTTGTTTTGGAAAATAGGCATCTCAATACGACGAATCAAATTCGCATTTCGGGTTTGGATAAAATGGATCAAAAAACAAAACGATTGAACTGCATATGGATACATCTGGAATTCCTCACATGATTCCCATGTATTGTCCCCGAATTGATTTGTTAGAATATGGCGGATATACGATTGTTTCGCACAGTTTTTCACGTCTTCGCGATCAAATGTATATTCATGTATCGTCGGATTTCCGTGGTTAATACCGGAATATTGCTTGATCACATGGATGGAGGTATTCGGTAAATTGTGGATCAGGACAATCTCACTCGGTCGGAAAATAGATATGTTTTTCTCCAATTCGTCGAATGTTGTCGATTGGATTTTTGTCTCAGTAATCATTTGCTCATACATATATGTTTTGCCATTATACACGTTTAAAAGAGACATACCATATACAATCGCTTCTTGTTTGTTTCCTGCTTTCTGACGGAAATTTCCCTTTTCTAACCACAATACCATCAAATGATTGTTTAGTTTGTAGTCTATGGTTTCGATCGGTATATATGTACCTGCACTATGAATTGCTTCGAGTTTGCGGATTTTTTTCTTTGTTTTTACATTAATCTCGTCGGTTTGTATGTACATGACCGCCGTATACCCACCTTCAATGATCATGTTTAAGAACTTGTCCGCTACAAAATCACGGAATCCGGCTTGATATAATGGTTGATTTTTGTATTTCATTTTGCTTTTTTCGGTACATGCCAAGTCACATATTTGACACACTTCTACAATATCACTCCCTATGATATTTCCGGCGTTGTCCGCATATCCGTAGATTTCGTAGAAAATACCACAATTCAATAATACCACGGTTTTATCCCCTTGCTCTTTTCTGTGCTTTTCGGTCAGGAAAAAATATTCTTCGTACATCGATAAATCGTCGGTGTTGTCGGATTTCACATCAGTAACCTGGGCATTCTTTTCGTTTGATTTTTGAGACATAATTATATCTTCTAACTGTTATTATATCATAAAAAATATTTATATCTGTTTATATTGTATTTTTTCTGGGTTGGTGAAAATGATCTCGAGACAATAGAAACAATTGATGTATTTTTCTTTGTAACTTATATAACAATATTTACACATATACCGTTTGTGATCTCGAAATGTGAGACATGCTGTACAAAAATGAGTCGTTGGATAATACATCACCAAATTATCCGACCTGAGTCCACATGTATTACATTTGTTATAATGATAATCAGGATGTTTCAGTTTTAATGCAATATCTTTGGGCAATGTACGTTTGTGTTCGAATAATTTGCGACATACCATACATACGTCATATTTCATTCGAGTGGAATAACATTTGAGACAATAATGATCGTCTTTAGTATGACACTGACAATATACACATACATCTTCTTCCGTAATAGTTAAAATAGATTCGGCTTTTTTACATCCTTTGCATATTTGTGGGTGGGATTTGTGTTCGGGTTCAGATTGAATTGCTTGCATGAGTTGTGTTACAATACATTCCATGGTTT
>Ga0209137_1001496_pt1 | contig 22024 bp, 21 predicted proteins | sample SaaInl5LU_22_DNA_FD_184642 | JGI IMG/M metagenome (GOLD analysis project Ga0209137, IMG submission 184642) | Marine microbial communities from expanding oxygen minimum zones in the Saanich Inlet - ESP_105LU_22_DNA (SPAdes) (version 2) | ecosystem: Environmental > Aquatic > Marine > Intertidal...
TCGTTATTTTTTTTTTATTTATATTATAATTATTATAATTTTTTTTAATATTAAAATACCTATTTTTTTGTTTCTGTCTATATAAATTTGGAGAAAATATATTATTTTCGGTAAAGTCCATAAAATATATTTATATAAAAAATTATTTATATTTATTTATATATGTCTGATCCAAGGAAATCTTTATGTGTTGTTTTTGATATAGATGAAACATTAATACATTTTATTAATGGTAAATATAGGGAAGTATGGGACAAAAATCCTCATGTTCATAAAAATTTTTCTTCGGTTGAAGATGGGAATCATGTTATCCTTCTAAGACCATATTTAAAGGAATTATTTCAATATTTTTCATCAAATCTACATATTAAAGTTGGTTTATGGACTTACGCTGAGCAAAAATATAGTGAATGCATTGCAAGCTTATTAATTAGAGAATTTCATCTAGATCAAAATTTTTTCCTTTTCACTTGGGGTTCAGAACAAATGGTTGAATCTCCAAATGGATTACCAAAAGATCTTGAACAAATTTATTCTCAATTTTCTCAATTTAATAAATTTAATACCTTTATTGTAGATGATTTACCGGGGAATATAATGCATGGAGTAAGCCAAGATAATTGTATACTTATTCAACCCTTTGCCCCATTTGGAGTAGCAACCCACAGAAGTCTTCAAAGTGATAGCGTAATTCAGGCAAATAAACAAGATTCAGTTCTTAAACAATTACAAGAAATATGTTATAAAGTATTGGGTTATATTAAGGGTTGTTCAGAGGATGATATAGATAATTCTTTTACAACTGAAGCTGTTTTTGCAGCAAAAAGAGTTAAAATAATGAAAATGGGAAATTTTTGCAAAAAATTTGCATATAAATTTATTCGTTTAATGACAATTGGAAATCCCTATCAAACAGATCATTTTATAATGTTATCTTCAAGTCAAGAAAAATATGGTCCAAGGGCTAAGGGAGGGAAAAAGAAAAGGACACAAAAAAAGAGAAAGAGGATTAATTATTTAAAATAAAATTGAATGATTAAATTGTTTAATTGATATGAAAATGATAAAAGATGGATAATGTATTTATTAAGAAAAATGTTGAATATAACGAATTTGCCTTGGCGGTATTGGCAGATAAATCTATAGGAGTAAAAACTCCAAGAATAATTTCTTATAATGAAGGAAATAAAACATTATTTATTTCAAAATTAAATTATAGTAATGTTGCCGACTATTTCGGTGAAGAAGATGAAAAAACACCCGACTATATATATTCAAAAATTAGAAAATTAGTTAAAAAATTATATAATGGTGGCATTATGTATCCGGATATAACTGGATATAACTTTTTGATAGATAAAAATGAAAATATATGGATTATAGATTTTGGACATGCTTATGTTAAATCTCCAGATGAGCCAGATGATCCTTTTGTCTTTGAATTTATTAATGGAAAAAATGGATGGAATCCCAACTATAAATAAATATTTTCTTCATATATAATATAATAGCATGCCTTCTGCGGCCACTAGAAAAATCTATCGAAAAGTTGGAAAACGATCTCTTTGTCGTGGTAAAAGTGTCCGAAATCCCAATCGATGCAAAAAAATTAAACAATGCAAGGTTGCGTCAGGATCCAAAAGAACCTATTGTAGAAAAAAACGAGCTACTAGATACTCAAAACGCTCTCGTAAATATTAATTTTTTTATTTATAAATAAAATATTCGAATTATAAATAAAACTATTAGGTTGCATACATAAGACCACAATTTCCTCCGATAAAGTGAACTTCGTTTATTCTTTCTTCAAAAAAATACAAATTATAGTTATAGTCAAAGATTCTCCAGGTGGGTTTATTGACTCCAATTATGTTGCCACTTTCCGGATCACAAATTGTTAATGACTGAGCCAATGGGTCCAAAGGAGGAACAATTGTATTAAACTCCAACTCTATGGTTGTAAATCTATTCATATTTATTGCCCCAGACGGCTGGAGATCAAAAGGAGAAGTATTTAGACAGAAATTATAGCAATATAACCCATCTGGTGCATTTCCTGAGGTGCGAGTATATTTTTCAATAAAGTTGTAAACACCACCGACTTGCATATTCTCCCTATAGGATCCATCTAACAAAATTCCCATATCAACCAATATATTTCTTTCGTTCTCAGGAGAATAATGATCGGTTATCATCCATCCAGTTAAAGTACCATCAGTATTTACTCCAGGACCAATCTTTACTTCTTTTTGTTGACCATTTTCAGTTCTAATTACAGGAAATTCTCCTCGAGTTGGTGCAATTATTACGTCACGTGGTAAGTAGTTATAAGGCCAGTTTGTATAATTTGACCATTCGTTTCTTAAAAACACATCACTTCTTTGAAAATAAAACAAGTAACTAGAAACCATACCAATGGAGTCGAGTTCAACTTTATTTGGCCCAGTAACATTATAAAAGATTTTTTCATGTACTTGTTTTATCAAATATTTTTGCTCTTGTAAAGCAAAAACTCTTTCTTCGTCATTAGACAAAAAACAATAGGTACAATTTAAGTGAATATCAGTATCCCATATAGCCCTTCGGTCTTGATAAGCATCAATACCCAGATCAAGACTTGGGGGAGGGTGCAAAAATCGGTGAAATTGCATATAAAATGCGTTGAAGTTGGGAGCTATGTATGGGTAATTGTTGATGGAGTCAAAAACATCCCGAATTAAAAATAATTCATTAATAGGGCGAAAAGTTATATTTATCTGTAGTTCGTTATATTGGAGAGATGTCAAAGGGAAAGCCATCTGCGATTTAAGACTGAACCAACTATTTATTGGAATATATAAAATTCGGCCTCGAATACTTGGTTCAGGACCAGCGGGTGTTAAATCAAAAAAAGCATTCGGGTATGTGTTTACTCTCGGAGGAGCGTTGCCGGGATCCGTTAACTCCGGTACGTTGCCAATCATTTTATCAAATAATTGTTTTTTCGTATCATTAAAATCACGCTGTACTGCAGCTAATAAGTAATCTCCTGAAAATTCCTGTAATGTGTAATTACCACAAACAATTGAAATTTTGCTAATCATTTTAGCACCTAAGTTTTCTATCCATTTAAATTCATATGGTGCCCATCTTCCCACATCATTTATTCCTAGGTCATCAGACAATTCACTACGATCCCTAGGGGGGAAAATTGGACTCCAAATGTTAGGTAATGTAACCGATATATAAGTATCCATTAATAAGTCGGCATACCTTGGTATTTTGAATGTAAAATGGGAAGGTTCGGTTAATCTTAAAGTCTTTGAACCTTCATAATCGATGCGAAATTTTTGTAGTCCAAAATTTGTATAACGTTTAAAAGTAGACTTGAAAAATGTTTTTTTAGGGTTTCCATTTAATATTACATTTTGTTGTCCTGCAGAAACTAGATTCATTAATCCGCCCGCCATTCTTATTATTAAAGTAGAAATAAATAATTCTTAACTTTATTTGATTATAATTTAATATTTTAAAAACTTATATATTATATAATGGATAATTCTGTTATGTCTCCCCAGCAAATGATAGATTCAATTCAAAATATGAATGAAAAAACAATGACGCTTATTCTAGTTATACTTATAATTTCTATTATTGTTATAGTAATAATTTATTATTATTATATGAGCAATTTATCCTCATATGAATGCCAATCCATGGATACTCTTTATTCTCAAATTAATGGAAAAATTCGATCTATCAATGAAAGTGATCCTAATTGTGGATATTTATTTAGAGATTATTATATTAAAACGGCATATAATTGTTGTAGTGGAGGTTCCTATACAAATGATTTTGTTAATACTTGTGTACTTAAAGACATTATCAAACAAGGAGTTAGAGGATTAGATTTTGAAATTTATTCTATAGATGATAAACCAGTTATATCAACTTCCAATTCTGATAATTATCATTTAAAGGATACATATAATTCAATTCCGTTTGGTAAAGCTATGAACATTATTCGCGATTATGCATTTGTTACTGCTACTTCTCCTAACGCAGAAGACCCAATTATAATTCATCTTCGCATTAAAAGTAATAATAAAAAGATGTATCAAAACTTTGCTTTGTTGCTTGAAAACTACGATTCAATTTTGCTAGGAAAAGAATTTAGTTTTGAGTTTCAAGGCAAAAATTTAGGGCAAGTTCCTTTGTTAGATTTACGGAGAAAAGTTATAATTGTTGTAGACAGAATCAATAATTCATTTCTGGAATGTAAAGAGTTTTATGAATTTGTTAATATGACAAGTAATTCAATATTTATGAGGGCGCTTCATTACTATGATGTTCAATTTACACCAGACGTTAATGAATTAATTGAATTTAATAAAAGATCTATGACTATAGCTATGCCCGATAAGGGATCATCTCCTCCTAATCCCAGTTCATTAGTTGTAAGAGAAACCGGGTGTCAGATGATAGGGATGCGGTATCAACTTTTTGATACGAATTTGGAAGAGAATGAAATCTTTTTTGATTTAAACGGGTATGCATTTGTATTAAAACCAGAAAATTTACGCTATATTCCAATTACTATAGATGATCCTCCCCCACAAAATCCAGATAATAGTTATGCAACTCGAGTTATACAATCAGATTTTTATAAATTTGATATTTAATTTATTTTACATAATATATAAAAATTATTTTTCTTCATTATGTATATTTTTAATTTCGGAAATAACCCAATTTCTTTCTCTTTTCCAAAAATAATTATAATTATACAATTTCCTTTTTTAATTAGGAAAAACATTGGGTTACTTTTCCGAATTTATATTAAATTGTTGAATGAGCGACACTTAGGGTATAAAACTGACCTTTTTCAACCCCAAACTATATATGTCCCAATGCGTTGTCAAGATTATTCCCAACATCATCTGCGCAAAATACATCAGCAGTAACTTCACTTGATTTAACAGCGTTCTTCAAAATGCAAGAGCAACAATAACCAATTTAGATAAACAAGCAATTCTAGATAGATAAAATAATTATTTATTTACAATTGAAATTATATCAAAAAGGAATTCCATTGAAATGTGGTTTAATAAAGTTAAAATTTAATGAATTAAAATAATTAGTAAATAAATCAATTGAAAAAGTTAAAAAAAATAATTATAAAAATAATTTTGATTATATCTATTAAAATCAAAAAGTTATAAACAAAAAACGAAAAAAGTGTATAAAAAATATTTTAATTAATTTTTGTTAATATATCTGAATAAAAATTATTATTAATTTCAATACTATTTTGTAATAATTCTTTGTTTAATATTTCGGTTTCATTTAACTCCTTGTTATTATTATTTAATACCATATTATTTTTATAATTTATATAATGAAACTTTGTCTTGTTAAACTTTTCACTAAAGCCATTATATAATATGCATTTTTTATTTAATAAAGCTGTAAAATATAATGCATGATAGGTATTTGTGATAATTATATCACTTTCCCCAATAAACTTTATAATGTCATCTATATTCCGACCATTATTTATTTTATCATATTTTTCTTTCAATAAAATATTATTATGATGATGTTCGATAACACCTATGTGCCTTTTTATTTTATAATTTTGTTTTAGTTGTTTTAAATTACAAGAAGAACATGGCACATATCTTGTATTACTTTCATATGATTCATTATAATCTCTTATTCCTAATAATTTAAACTTTGAAAAATCTATTTTAGTATTAACATTCGTATTGTGGTGTTTATTAAATCCGATACCCCAACCAAAAACATTTTCAGACAATTCTAACAATTTATTAATATTTTTATTCCAAATTTCAAGACAATTTAACAAACCTCCACCACTTAATATAACTGGATCATTTTTCTTTATTGATCCAAAATCTGGTGAATATATATCGTGTTTTACAATTTTATAATCTTTAAATGAATAATATTCTGAACAATTAGAAACCATGTCACCTGAATTAGTTTTATCTATTCTATGAATAATATGTAATATTTTATTTGAGCTTAAATATTTTTCTGTTCTAATTAACTTATCATTGTCTCCAAAATGAATTATACCACAATTATTTTTATCATAATCTCTTGATTGAATAATTTTATGATTTTGATTGTTGGATACAATACTATAAGTTTCATTAAAATCACTCACAATGTTTACTTTATTGCCAATTTCAATTTTTTTTTTCAAATTTTCTTCTAATTCACTTGAATGTTTTAGTGATTTTTTCAAAAATGTATCTCTACTACATATTAATTCCCCTTCATTTTTTTCAAACATTGCTTTATGTGCGAAATAATAGCTACTTTCACTCAAAATATAATTATCAATTAAATTTAATAACATTTTTCCATACATTGTGTGAGCGTTTTTATATGCCCAAGACCAATCATTGATGTTTTCCATATATTTTATAGAACGTGTTTCCCATAAATGTAAAGATATAAGATTAATGGGAATTTCTTTCTTATCTACAAATATTTGTTGAACTTCCCTATAATTTGGTGAAAAAAATACATCAGTATCTTTTATAGTTGCTAAATTAGGGTATTCTTTTGATATTATTTCAGGTAATGCTATAGATGCTTCTCTCCATTTATTTGGATCAAAAAATCTTTCATATTTTTCTAACCAAATTTTAAAAAAATCAGATTTCTGTTTTGCAAACATTATAGCATTACATATCCCATTTGGTAATTCTTTTCCTAATACTACATTTTCTTTTAATAAATGGTTCCATGGTTTAATACATATTGTATCTATATCTAAATATATACCCCCTTTATTATATAATACATTCATTCTTACCCAATCTGCTTTATGGGCAGTCTTTATTATTTCTTTATCCCCAATATGTGTTGGTATATCTATATTCACTAATTTTATATTTGGAATTTTTTTTAATTTTTCATACCATATACCATATGGTTTATAATGATAATAAAAATATATTGTATCTGGCTTATTAATTAAATAAGCAGAATAAACAGCAATATAATAAACAAACAAAAATTCTTCTGACTGCTCTTTCATTCCAAAAACAAAATGACAAATATTATTAATCATAGGTTATAATATATATATATAATTAATTAATTACTAGTGGTAATTTAAATATTCCGTTTTAAAGTTTCAATGGTGTAAATCACTTATTAAAATTAACATTTATATATAAACACCAAATTCCCTTATTATAATAATGACATTTACCTATATTTCTACAATCACCATATTATATTTGCTTTACCCAAATAAAATCGTCAGTTAGTTATAACAGCTAAGAGTATCACACCCACTATTTTTCACCAAAAACAACTATTGCTTTCATTGAAATCTACACCCATTTATAACTTTAAAAACTTGATGAGTTTTTAGAATTTTAAGCTTTTAAATTTAAATTTTAATTTAATATTATTATAAACAATACAATTACCATTATTGTTTATATGGCTCTCCTAATCTTATCACTAAATTCTTCCATAATCATCTTCATGCCTAACAATATCATCTTCACCTAAATATTGCCCAATTTGTGTTTCTATAAATTCGACCTCTTCAGTTCCTGTATTTTCAATTCTATGCAATACTTCTTTTGGTATAAATACTGATTGATTTGGTAATAAATCTAAAAAACTATTTCCTATTTGAACACGTGCACTTCCTTTCGTAATTACCCAATGTTCTGATCTTTGATTATGCGATTGTAAAGATAGACGGCTCCCTGGATAAACACAAATTCTTTTTACTTTTGATCCACTATAATCATTCCCATCTATGTTCATATACCAACCCCAAGGGCGGTAAACTTTATTATGAAATTTAGTTTCCAATTTGTTTAAACTATTCATTTTATCAACTATCTTTTTCACATCTTGGCTACTTTCCATAGCAGTAACAAGTAACGCGTCGTCTGTATCCAAAATAGCAATATTTTCTAATCCCAATGTAGCAATTATTTTTTTTCCTAAAATTAAACAATTTTGGGTATTTTCCGTAAATGTATTAGGGCTAACAAAATTATTATCTTGGTTTTTGGATAGGAATTTATGTAGGGATTCAAAGGAACCTATATCACTCCATTTACCTTCATATTCTACTACATATCCTGAGTCTAATTTTTCTAGAACCGCATAATCTATTGATTCAGATCTTGTTTCTTTAAAAATATCTTCTTTTAGGAAATGATTCTTGTTTTCCATTTCCATTAAACTATTTTTTATTGAAGTATAAATGTCATTTGCTTTGTCGTTCAACAAAAAACGCATTTGCTTGTTGGAAAACAATAAATTTCCTGAATTCCATAAATATTTCCCAGATTCTAAATAATTTTTCGCCAATTCTATATCAGGTTTTTCTGTAAATTTTAATAGTTTATTGTTTTCATAATTGATGTATCCATATCCAGTTTCAGCATAAGAAGGTTTTATTCCAAAAACTACTATTCCTGAATTGACTAACTCCATTCCTTTATTTACCATTTCTACAAATTTATCATTTTCCCATATGTGATCAGATGCCAACACTAACACATTACTTTCCTCCGGTAATAGATTACTTGCTGCACAAATGGAAGCACAAGTATTTTTAGCCATTGGTTCAATAATAAATTCAACATTTTGAAGACCGGAATCTTTTAATTGTAAGTCGGCGATATGTTTGTGATTTTGATTACAAATAATTATTATTTTCTCTGGGTTAAGGAAATTAGCTCTAATACATGTACTCTGAAATAGTGTTTGTTTATCATTTACCAAATCAAGAAATTGTTTCGGTACTTGTTCTGTTGATAATGGCCAAAGTCTTGTACCGGACCCTCCACACAATATAACTACGTTGACCATGTATATTAATTACAGAAAAAATATATATAATTATACTTCGTATTTGCACTTTATCGGAAATTTTTTATCTAATACATCCTTTATGTATTGACTATTCTTTTTATTGGTTCTTACATCCTCAATACAAAGAAAATAAGCGTTTTTATTGTCTAGTAATTCATAATAATTATACCAATCTACTAACCAACTTTCATCACTCTGCAAAACAATTAGTGTTCTTTTAGCTGGAGAAAAATATAATTGATTTTTTGATTCCGCCCAAAAACAAAACGCATCAACAAAAGGAAATGTAAATTCATTCCTGAATCGTTCCCTTCTAAGCTGGTAGATTTCGTTTGGGAAAGTATTTATAAAATCTTCTATATATTTCTTTTTAAATAATCTAGGAGAATGAGATATCGGTCGATTTCCTTCTATACCTAGCTTTAAATATAATCTTTCTCTTGCAGCACAAACTCCACCATCTACTGGAAATAAATTTATAAAATAAGGTAAATAACTAAAAAAATTTATTACTGGATTAGATTCAGAATACCAAATTAACTGATTTGATGAATTTAAAAAATCTGAACTATGCAGTTTCTTATTTAATAAAAAATCATCGTTAAAGTACAAATAATATTCTGATAATCCAGGTATTAGATGAAGTGTGGATTCTATAGCACAAGAATTAAAACTAAGTCTTCCCATTAATTCTTCTTGCCTAATCATTATAATATTACCTGACTCCTTGAAAAATTTAGGCAATTTTCCATTATTTGAAACAATATATATATTTCCATACTCACCACGAAAATATTTCTCCAATGACCGGATTGAGTATAATATTTCATTTAATGATGTATCCGTTCTAGAAGTATTATTAGTATAATCTGTAGTCCCACCTTTGTAATATTCTTTTTGGTTTAACCAACTTATATCCGTACTATCAACATAGGTGTACACTATATCAAATTTCATTAAAATATAAATATATTAATTTTTTTAAATTTAAATATTGATTTATTGTAGATGAGTTCTATATGTGATAAAAATATGACTTTTGAAGAATGTGAACTTGCCATTTTAAGAATGCAAGTTGATAAGGCGCAAAATAAAATGTCAAAGCGGTTAGTTCAATCCTCTGAAACTTCTAAAATCCTGAATATTGTAGCTAATTTTATTAAAAAGAAGAAATTAGTTTGTTATGGCGGAATAGCGATTAATGCGTTGTTACCTAATAAAGATAAAATTTATAACAAAGACGTTGATCTTCCGGACTATGATTTTTTTTCCTCAAATGCAGTCCAAGATGCCAAATTATTGGCCGATGAATTTTATAAAAAAGGCTTTAAGGAAGTAGAGGCAAAAGCTGCACAACATCATAATACATTTAAAGTATATGTGAATTTTATGCCAGTTGCTGATATTACTTATCTTCCCAAATCTTTATTTATAACAATACGTAAATCGGCAGTGAAAATTGATGGAATTATGTATACAGATGCAAATTTTTTAAAAATGGGAATGTATCTTGAATTAAGTCGACCTAGTGGCGATACAGATAGATGGGAAAAAGTGATGAAACGTTTGGCTTTGATAAATTACCATTATCCAATTTCTTCCAAAGATTGCGATAAAATAAACTTTCAAAGAAATATCGAAGATAAAAAAGTAAGCGAAAATATTTATAATAAAGTGAAAAATATTCTCATTAAAGAAAAAGTGGTATTTTTTGGTGGATATGCACTCGCCAATTATAAGCAATACTTACCTTCCAAGATAAAAAAAAAAGTTGAAGAAATTCCAGATTTTGATGTAATAAGTAATGAGCCATTGGAAGTAGCCAAAAAAATTCAAAGTGAATTGGGAAAAAAAAACTTTAATGTTGAAATTTTTAAAAATGATCCCGTTGGGGAAATAATCCCTGTTCATTATGAGGTAAAGGTAGATGGGGATACAATTGCATTTATATATAAAAGTGTAGCTTGCCATAGTTATAATGTTATCATGGAATCCGGTCATTCTGTTAGAATAGCCACAATTGATACTATTTTGACATTTTATTTTGCTTTTTTATATGCGGACCGACCCTATTATGACAAAAAGAGATTGTTATGTATGGCCGACATGTTATTTAAAGTTCAAGAGGAAAATCGATTAGAACAAAAAGGATTGTTACGTAGATTTAGCATAATTTGTATGGGGAAACAGCCTTCACGTATGGATATGCGTGAAGAAAAATCTAAAATGCATAAAGAATTAAAACCAGGAACAAAAGAATATGAAGAATGGTTTTTAAATTATCGTCCTGGGGCAAATTATAAAAAAGTGAAGACAAACAAGAAAAAAAAGTCTAGCAAGAAAAAAACAAAAAAACACAAATTGAAAAAACATAACAAATAATGAAAATTATATAATTTTATTATTATTTTAAATGTTATATATATAATGTCAAACAGAGCCAAAAAACAACCAGGACCATCCACAATTGTAAACAATCCTCGTTTATGGCCAACTAGCTTCACAAAACCCGAAAAGCAAACCCGCGTTTGTGTTCGCACTTATATCTTTAGGGATTCATATAAAGTCAAAAAATTCTTAGATTTTTTGAAAGAAAAATTTCCGAATCGCAATGTAGATGTCAAGCAATTGAATAATGGAAATGTAAGCGTGAGTTTAACTACACAATCTGTTCCATCTGTAAATAATAATACCACCGCTTCAAATAAATGTGTTTTCCATACTAAATGTAGTAGAATATCTAATGCTGCTAATACTTCAATTTGCACAAATAGTTTGGTTTTTATAACTAGACCCGATTTAAAGTGTAAATGGTTTAGGAATTGGGATCACTCATCCGGTACTGATGTTTTTTCAAGTACTTATAAAGGACCTAATAATTCAGCCATTTCTTGGAATCTAGGTAATAATATTGGTTGTGATAATGTAACAAATTGGTGTTATTATGTTAGTCCAAGTCCATAGTTCAGTCATTTCTTGGAAACTAGGTGATAATATTGATTGTAATAAAGTAGGAAATTATTGTTCTACTGGTGGTTTCAATTGAATTAATTTATCTAGAAAACTCGAAGAACTATTTTGACATTTTATTTTGCTTTTTTATATGCAGACCGACCTTATTATGACAAAACGCGATTGTTATGTATGGCCGACATGTTATTTAAAGTTCAATAGGAAAATCGATTAGAACAAAAGGGATTGTTACGTAGATTTAGCATAATTTGTATGGGGAAACAGCCTTCGCGTATGGATATTCGTGAAGAAAAGTCTAAAATGAATAAAGAATTAAAACCAGGAACTAAAGAATATGAAGAATGGTTTTTAAATTATCGTCCTGGGCAAAGTAATAAAAAATTGAAAACAATGAAGAAATCAAAATCAGGTAAGAAAAACACAAAAAAAACAAAATATATATTAAGATAATATAAAATGGACTTCATAAAAGAAAAAAAAAATTTAGTATTATTTACAAATTGTCATGGAGAAAAATATTTAAATATTATGAAAAGAGATTGTAATATAGAAGAATTTTTTAATATTAAATACTATGTATCCTACGAAGAATTGGATAATTTTGATAAATTAAAATCACAATTTGAAAATGCAGATATACTAATTATTAACAGAATTAAGAGTTACAATGACTTTACAATTGAAAATCTAAAAACTATCTTGAAAAAAGATTGTTTTTTAATAGTTATACCTTTTATTAGATTTTCAGGGTATTGGTTGCCCGAAAATTTCAAAAAATTAAAATATTTTAAATCCAATAGTGTTCAAGATTTAGCAGATATACAAATAAATGAAATAAATAATTATTTAGAAGATAAAATAGATTATGATTTATTTATGATTCATTTTAATGAATGTCTGAATAAATTAAAAGAAATTGATAATTATTCTGATATTAAGTTTTTTGACTTTTTTATAAACAATCATTTAAAATATCCATTTTTTCGAGATTACAAGCATCCGACTTCAAATTTTCTCGAATTTATTGGAAAGAGTTTAATAAAATTAATTAGCAAAAAATATCAATTAAAATATGAAGATAAAGATATGATTTTAAAAAATAATTTATTCGAATATGGTCATTTTAAACCTATTAAATCTCAGGTAAAAAATATATTAAAAATAGAATATGATCTAGATAAGATTTTTAATTGTTCACGATATGATTACTTTTATAAAATTTTAAATTATGAATCATCTGAAAATAGTGATATAATAGATTTAGATGATATGTTAAAAATACTTTAAATTTCTTTAATATTGTATTTACTAATAGTGTTCTATTGTTTAAATCCGTTTATAAAATAATTATTGTTACACTTCAATAGCAGATTACTTGTTAATTAATTTTTGAAGAAAACTCGAAGAACTATTTTGATTACCGCTTAAATAAAAATTGGTAATTTCTGCTGGAGTAAATTTATTCTCTGGTATTTTTTGCAATATTTTATCTGGTATTTCTTCCTGATAAAATGTACTATACATTGCTTTTATAGTTAAATGACTAGTATATCCCATTTCCAGTTTAATATCAATTCTCCCTGGCCTCACTAAAGCGGGATCAAGCTTATCATAATGGTTGCTACTAATAATAATGATTCTACCTGGGCATTCCCTAATTCCATCAAAAACATTTAAAATATCATCCAATGTTATTTCATCTTCATAACAAGGAGCAATTTTTACATCTTTATTATTAAATGTTAAACTATCTACAACAACTGATTTATGTTTTTGCTTTTCAATATCTCGTTTCTCTACAATCTCGCTTAAACAATCCAAATCCTCAAATACAAAAATTTTAGAATAAAAATCTAGTTTATCCTCATTTAAGCGATTATATTTATTTTCATAATAAAATTCCATTAACGCTTTTCTTGTTTTAATAATTTTAAATGATAAAACAATTAAATGACGATTTAAATCATTGGCAATTGCTTTGATTAAACTAGTTTTCCCTGTGCCGGGCGGGCCACATAAACCAATACCAAGTGTATGTGGAATTCCTCTTTGATTATACCAAGCTTCGTTTTTACAAAAAAATTCTAACTGATTAAGAAAAACGCTTTTTTTATCAAAGTGTAGATTTTCAAAAGTTCTATTGGATAGGAATTCTGCTTCGTACCAACAATCATAGATAGATGTATCATCGTGATTTGTAGAAATCAGCGTATAAATATATTTCTTATCAAAACGGCTTTTTTTAACATGTTTAAGATATTTTTTTTTTATTTCATTACAGAACTCAATTAAAAATGTACAATTTTTATTGTAAGAATAAATTTCTAACTTGATTAGTTCTTTTTTATTAGTATTTCTATCTTTTTCTGATATATCTTTTTCAGTAAAATTAATTTTCCCCCATATTTTATTTTCGTGACATAATAAAAAAGGTGTGGTTTGATTCATTATAAAAGACATGTCTTTTTTATCCTCTTCAATAAAATTATTTTCTTTAATGGAAACTAAATTATCAATTGATTCTATATTATTTCTAATGTAATCTAGTAATGCTAAAAACGTATCACTAAACGAGTGGGCATTATGAACTTTGTAGTCGTATTGACAAGTTGAGCTTACCATCATTCCTTCAAAATGGATTGTATATCTTGTTGGACCAATAAATTTTTGTAGATTTTCATAGGAAATCAATTCATATAAATAGGTTCCGTATTCTGCGTAAATTAATGTTGCAAATGAAAACAAAATGGAAGAGATAATAGTATCAATTATAATATTTCCAGTTTGTAATCGATTCATTATTGCCACTTGTAAATTTTGAAATAAGTTCATTACTAAATGGATAATCAACTTGTTTCTAATTAATTTTATTAATAAAAAATTTATAATAGCAACTTACTAAAAGAAAAATATATTGAGGCAAATAATAAACTATATACAATCATTCCATTTAAATTAAGATTTCCATCCGCCTTAACAAAAAATGGAAGATTGGTTACAAATGTTTTTTTCACAACTGGAATTTGAAATAAAAAAAATAAAATTGCTATCAATAGTGGAGTTTGAAGTAAATTATAGTATTGTTCATACCATTGTTCATTATTTTTATAATTTTTATATTGTTGTATTACTTCGTCCTCATTTTCTTTAATGTCTAAATCGTATTTTTTTTCTTCGGGAACATAATTTATGTTTTGTTGTGCATCTGTTGTATAGGATTCATCAGAAAATGGAATATCGCGACTTGGAAGAGCAGTACTACCTGTTGAAGTCGCTTTTTGAATTCCATTCACAATTTGTTGAATTGTTGAATTATCCAAAGCCATAACTTGACTATTATCCATAGCCTCTGTTGGTATTTGCGTGCTATTGGGTTGGTGTTGAGGTAAAGGATTTATGGAACCTCCACTAGCTGGTTCGGTAGGAAGTTGATTAATATTTGTACTATCTGCCATATAAAGTGTTAAGAAAGTCCAGATATCGAATTTACGCAATTAGGAAATATCCAACTTTTGTCTGCTTGATCGACATGAAACATTATTTTTATCAAACTTATAACACTTGTTATTAATTTTATATACATGCTCTTCAAATTCCTCAAACGGAGGAGACATATATACCAAGCAATCTTTACCAGTACAAACTTGTCTAAAAAGAGTAGCTAATCCTAATCCTAAAAGAATCGACATTAATATTTTACCAGTTGGGCTTCTTACAAATTTTTCTAAAAACATATAATTAGAACATATTTTATTTCTGAGCGGGAATAGTTTTAATTTCCATTGGATTTAGGGGACACTTTACTTCAGCTGGTACATATTCAAAACATTGGTTGGCATTATCACGATATAAATATTTTTTGTAGTTTTCTGGAGAAGGATAAATATACACAATCTTTTTTTCTGGTCCACTAAGGTACATAAGTAAGAATCCTATAAATAGACTAGCTAGAAATATTGGAATAGATATATATTTACGAAGCATATATATTTAGTTATTATAAATTTATTATAAAAAAAATTGATTAAATATAATTTTCAGAATTTGATTTAGCTTTTGAAATGGATCCAATAACTAAAATGTCCAAGTCAATTCCTCCATTAATTGGAGAATATAGTTATTTTTATAAGAAACAAAACTTTAATCAACATTTTATTATTACTAACGAAAATAACAATAGAGTGGGGTGCCATTTTTCCTCTTCTCAATATTTAGAAAATCAACCCTTTTTAACTTGTCATGGAAAGATCAAAAGTATAGATCTAACCATTTCAAAATCTAATTTTCAGGATTAGAATCATCTGATCCCCAATCAATGTCGACATCCACTTTTTGCAAACCATCGGATAACTCAATTTCTTCATCCTCATCTCCACTATCATCTATTTTAAATGGAATACTTTTATCACTTTTATAAATTGTACTATTTCCTTCACTTTCTATCTCTTTATCTGGATTAGTAATATTTACTTTACTTCCTAAATCTTGTTCTTTGTTAGATTCATTCTGTTGATCTTCATTTTCTTTTTTATCACTATCTTCATTTTTTTCAATAAATGGAATTTGTGTTTCTTTTTCTTCCTCACTACCATTGCTCTCTTTTTCAACCTCTACTGGTTCTTCCTCAATAAGAAGTAATTGTTTTTTAGTTTTTTTACTCTTTTTTTTATAAGACGTTTTTTTCTTAATTGTCTTTATTTGGTTAGGCATCCCAATCTTTTTTTCTATAATTTTAGCATTTCCATAATATACTTCCATATCTTCAATTGAATAGGGTACTAATTTTAAATAATAAACTCCGTTTTCATCTTCCATATATCTACTTGAATATGTTAGTTTACCAATTTTTTGTACCAAAGGAAGAATTGCAGATACATAGTATTCCATAGAATTATGTAATTGATTTAAATTTTCATCTTTCTTAAATTCATTTGTATACTCTTTAAAAATTTGTTTATTAATTTCTAATTCTTCCTTCAGTTTATTTAATTCGGTTTCTTTTTCAGATGACATTGTTTTTTCAATAAACATATCTATATACGTTTCATATACACTTCCACTTTCTAATAAATTTTTATTAATTTCATTAAATTGTTTGGTCAATTGCTCTTTGGTAATAAATCCAAACATTCCATTATTTTTAAGTTTTATAATTTGCTCTTTTTCACCCTTTAATATTTCCACTAATGAATTTTCTTTTGAAGAATTGATATCCATGTCTAAATTAGTCGCATTAGGTAAAGTGAATCGAATGGACAATGGGCAAGGGTCTTTTTCATCTCCACATTTGACATAATAATCTTTTCCCGTTAAATCTGTGGTAGGTAATATTCTAAATAGTGTCCCCACATTTCGTTTACAATTTACACATTTTGGAGGGGGTAATTTTATGTATTTTTTGCGTTTTTCTAATTTACTACCTGGAGTTTGTATTATAGGCGTAATATATTGATTTTTGAATGACTCTTGATATTGATTTTTTAATTTATAAAACAAATCTACTATTTCTAAAATCGAATCATTAAATTCCTTGTTCATTATATATTATGGGTAATTTTTTTTAGTAATAATATCGTATTCTGTTTCCCAGTGGGGTAATCCTGTTATTAACTTTTGCTGGGCATATAGTTTGTCTTGTTGGTAGTTTTTAATTTTAGTCATAATATATTGTTCCATCGCTTTGTCTTTTTCCAATTTGTTCTCTGGTGTCATTTTTCCTTTGTACCTATAAATTAATAATATCCCTAATATTAACACAAACGCAAAAAAAATACCAATATTAATAACTATATTAAAATAATTTTCTTTATAAACATGACATTTTTTTAATGACGCCCGTAAATACGATTTAACGCCATTATCAATAAGACAAGGGGCCTCATTTTCAATTCTCATTAATCAATACATTTATAAAAATAAAATATTTTATACACATTTACTATAATGGATATTACCTATTTGTCATTAATTATATTTATAGTACTCACTTATGTATATTATGCCATTCCGGCTATTGGAAAAATAAATTTTACATTAGAGGCATTGAAAAACCAAGCCCTTGGTGAAACGATTAAAAAAAATTATACTCGATTCGGAATTTATATTATGGCAATAATCGTTTCTCAATTTGCTATCAACAGCATTTATTTAATTAATAAATGTGGTGGGGACGCAGGGCAAAATGTTGGAACTGCAGCATACCTTACATTTTTCCCGTGGGTATTTATTTTTGGGATTATGTGTATTGTGTTAATGATGTATCCTTATTTTAAATCTGCATTTTCTGATGTAGTAGGCTACTTTGCAATCGCATCCAAAGCTAATAAAATATTAACTTCCATATTAATTGATGTCGATGCAGAAGAAGCAATTGATAAAACCAACATGACAGCAGAAGATAAAACGAATATGAAAAAGGCAGCAGACGCTTTGCTAAAATTATGTGGCAATAAATCAATAATAATAAATAAGATGACTCCTTATAATTATTTAGAAATTTGGAATATGTTAGTTCCATTGATGAGGAACAAAGGCAATATTCCTGACCTCCCCGATATTCAAAACCAACTTTATAATTTAGTTGTTCTTAAAGATAACATAGGAGAATCAGTGTGGTATATCTACACAGCTATATTAGTTACGTCACTCATTTCTTATAACCTATCTACTAAACCATGTAAAAAATCTTTAGATCAAATCAAAGCGGATCATGATAAATATTTGGAAGATGAGAAAAAACTGGAAGAGCAAAAAACTCTTAATAATTCAACACCTATGGTAATATCAGGTTAAAAGTCAAATTTTATTTTAGAACTTGAGACATAAAATACAATAGCTAAATAACATAAAATACCTAACAAAATGGCAAATAGCCATAAGGGTAAGATCGTTTTTTGTTTATATCCCACACCAAACTTTCTTAAACTTCCATCCTTCATATATAAAAATGAGGGCTTACAAATAGTAGTTCCGAAAAACAATACTACAAATAATATTATTGCAAATAAAGTCATTTTTTTTCTAATAAATAATTTATTCATTTTGCTATTTTATATTATAATATAGGAAAATCATTTCGTATTTTATTTTATTATTTATTAATAATCATCATACTCATTCTCTCTATCGTCATCTTCACCATAAACATCTCCGTCCCAATAGGATGATGCAATATTTCTTATACTTCCTTCTTCTTCATCTATTCTATCTTGAATTTCCCTTTCATTCATTTCCTCTTCTATAATTTCATCTAAATTTTCTGCATTCCCATTTCTCCTTTCTATTTGTGATATTTTATACATTAATTCCCTTTCCTGATCATAATTTTCTGGATCATATTCTTTCAGACCTTTCAGTAGTCCCTTATTCCATACTCCCAACTTGTTCAATTTCAATATATTTTCAGCATCTCTTTCTTCTTGCGTCATTTCTTCCAGTCTAGTGGTAAATGTATTCTTTTCAGCTTGAGACAACCGGAAAACCATATTTTTGATTTCATTGCTGGTATTATCAATTTCTTTTCTATGTTTTACATTGGATAACATATATGTCGTAACAAATTCAGCAATTACCTTTTTTATTTCTTTTTTCTCACCATAAAACATTTCCCCTAAATCTTCATTTTGGGAAGATATTGGCAATATATCCGTATCCAAATTTATCTTTGTATTGGTTGAGTAATAAATGTATGTTTGTAAAACTGAATACATATGGTATTGAATTAATAAAGATGTAGTGCGATTATCAAAAAGATTAGTCACTTTTGAATCAGAGGTATGCAAAAAAGATGTGCTTTTTTCAAAAAGAAAATTAATTTCCAAGATATTTAGAAAAATTTGATTAACTGAATTATAATCAAAAAATTTATAATATACATTGTAATCTTCTTCCACGAAATTGTGGATATCCATAATATGCCTAGCCGATAACTTCCAATATTTTGGACATTTAATTGTATGAACATTTTTTGTTAGGATAAGCTTAGGCAAAGTATGTGTGCCAAAAAATATAACATTTTTAAAAAAGGATAAATAATTTTCGAATCCTTCTGTATTCAGATTTTCTACCAAGTCATTATTCCAAGTATTCATTTTATTCATAAAATTAATTATTTTATTCAAATCAGATTTGGAAACTTGGGAATTTTGTCTTAAAAACAAAAGTATATCTTCCTTACTTTTTTGATTGTCGGTTGCTAAATAATTTCTTAATTCTCTGATCTCTTTTTCATCTATAATTTCTTTTTCGCTATCAAGAGTTTTATTCATTATTTTTATAAATTTCGAGTTATACACAAAATTATATTTATCATTGTATTGAGAGTAAAATTGGGAAGCCAATTGAAATGTGGATGGAGAATTATTTTTGAAGTCGATTTTAACTGAATTATTACTAGCTATAATATTCAATAATTGTGAAAATTGAACATTTGAAAATTCAAACGTGTTTAATTTAAATTTTTCAACCATTGTTTGAATTGTATCTGATATTTCAAAATAGCTCGGTTTTTTTTCACATACTGGAACTAAAGGAATCGGAATAGGTAATCTTGAATTAAAGTTACAATAATTTATTAAAACCTTTAATTTTGTTTCTTCTGTTAAGGCTGGAGGAATGATGGGATAAACTCTTTTAGTATCTTCCACACTTAGCATCATTGCTGCTTTGGAAAAATCATAAAACAAACGTACAAAATTGGAAAGTTGGTTTACTTGTTGATTTATGACTCCAATATCCTTACTTTCTCCTTCAAAATAATCCAAACAGGACTCAGATAAATTACCATCGTTACAACAAGCATTTTCCACATAAGGTTGTCCAGCTCCAATTAACAATAAAGATTTTTTGCGAACTATGTTTTGAATCAATTGGATAATACTCATTGAAAAAAGAATGCTTTTGGTTTTAATTGTCTCAATCTTTTCGTCCTGTTTGGAAGATCCCCTTTTAATATCTTCTATTATGCCCTCAGTATAGTTCTCGCTAAGGGGAGAAATGGTTTTAAGATGTACTTCACGCAAAGGAGGGCGAAAATTAGTCCACTGCTTGCTCTGTTCTTCAACCACCTCAACGTGTTGTGCTACACTATTCATATATCCTATTTTCCGTTCAATTAATGATAACACATCAGTATTTGGTAATAAAAATTTATTAATAAAAAACCTTAACTTTTCAACAATGGAATCGATTTTCTGCGACTTTAAAACTTTCCAGGGACTTTCGGCAGTTTTTATGTTGAAAAGTATACAAGCAAAATAGGTTAATGTAGAATTGTCACCATTTTGAAGTAATGGATATCCATTTAAAGAAGCTACACAACCTGGGAATGTTTTACTAGTTTTTATTGGAGGAATTGAAGTTTGGGCATGAATAATGAATAGTCCAACAGAAATATATAATAAGGTCGAATTAAAAAGCATTTCATAAGGTGGTAATTTTTTTGAACTATTCTCTTGACGTAGTTTATATTGTTCTTCTTTTTCAATTACATTGGGGTTCAGCACAAAATTGGTTGTCATGTTTATGATGGAAGGGTATTGTGAAGTTAAATTAACGTGGGAATTTATTGCCAACGCATTAATTATAGAAAAAACCAATTGAGATAGAGGGTTCATAGTTTTAGGAGAATCAATTGTTAAATCTGTTCCGGCTAATTTAAATGGGTCTTCTTCCAATACGTCTCTACTTTTGATTTTAAATCCTTCGTCATATTCTTCTTCTTCCACAAAATTAATATGTTTAATTACTCTACCAGTGTGCTCATCAACAATTACACTTTGATCATCACTAATTTTACCCTGAGTTGATGCTATTTTATCGATAACTAAATTTAGATTGTCTTTGTCTTTAAAGAAGGCTTCGGCTATTTCTAACATAAATGAAGGAACTAGCTCTGTATTAGTTTCTATACAATACAACCAAAATCTAGATTCTTCTTTATTATAAACCAAATTCAATTTGTGTGGATAAAATGATCTTGTAAATTTTCTACAAAATTTAATGATTAGTGATTGTTTCCTGGGATAATCTCCTATTGATAAAATCTTTTCAAATAAGTTAGAATAAGGCGATGTTATAAATGATGATTTACTAATTTGTTTTCCAAGATCAAATTGATAGTAATTTTCTGCGAGAAAATACCTTTTTTTGTATAATTTCAAGGTATTTATTTTAGATGCATAATAGG